>Ga0209191_1000460_pt1 | contig 31657 bp, 37 predicted proteins | sample S_130626_EF_Meta_FD_187320 | JGI IMG/M metagenome (GOLD analysis project Ga0209191, IMG submission 187320) | Freshwater microbial communities from Lake Simoncouche, Canada to study carbon cycling - S_130626_EF_MetaG (SPAdes) (version 2) | ecosystem: Environmental > Aquatic > Freshwater > Lake ...
TAGATGGGCGCTCGGCGGACATCGGTATTGCTGGCCGTAGGCCGTTTAGATACTGCAGTACGTTCATTTCTTAAATCCTTTAATGTAAATCGCAACACTCTTCAACGTGTCCTTGCCGAACGCCTTCGAGAATTCGGTCTCCAGCGAGTGCGCCGCCATCTCCAGTGCGGAATTCCAACCCGCCTCGTAATGCTTATCCCATTGCTCCTTTAGCTCGTGATTCTCCACCGTTAGTCTCGCATTTCTGATCATCAGTGAATCCCTCGCGGTCTTCATCCTATCGAATTCGATCGCGCTCTCGTCTTTATCCATTGGTGCGCTCCTTCAGCTTTTCAACGTACTGAATCAGGTGGGCGAGTACCTCCGGCTCCAGTGCCACTACGTTGTTCTCGTGGTGATTGACGGCCAGCCATACGGAGTAGCCGTCAAAGCTGGCGTACACGCCATCACCCAAATAAGTCGAGTCGTCATCCATTGTTTTTTCTCCTTAACGCGGCTTCTGCCGCTCGTATCAACCGATAAATAACCCCGTCTTCTGCGTACTCAGGGAGAGCGTGGATTTCTTCATCCGTCAGCCCCACCCATGGGCGTTTGTAGTCCTGTATGTCGTCGTCGTCTTCTTCGATGCGGGCCTTTGCCATCGCGCGCTTGGCTGGAAAGCCACCACCCCACGCACCCTGCCTGCGGGCGATGTCGTCGAACGCTTCGTCTTCTGCATCTTTCATACCACGAACTCCCACATGACCACACCAACGGTTACCACGAACAGGCAGAAAAAGCCAATGGCAATAATTGTCTTCACCATGTCTACAAAAAAGTCCCCGCCGAAGTCGGTATCGTCATCGTCGTTCATAGCCACCCCAATCCTTTGCAAACACCTGTAAGAATGAACAGCACCCCAACGAAATTACCAACAATAGGGGGGCAGTGCGGGGCAATCCAAATTGTGCCTAGCAATAATAAAATTTGTCTGTCAGTCATGCTTTGCTCCTCCCCTGAAACATCTCCGCGCTCCACGCATCAAGGATGCGGGCCTTGGCCTCTTCGCGTTCTTCTGGTGGGTAGATGTCGGCAACAACGTCATCTAATGTTTTCAACGCCGACTCCGCCATCTGCTGTGGTGTAAGTATCATTTCGTTTTTCTTTTCAATTCTTATCCCCAAGTTATGTAGTGCGTCAGTCCATTCTTTTAACGTGGAACCGGGCCAAGATGCCTCCTCTGTGTAAACTCGCTCTTTCATGCTTGCTCCTCACATAAACTTGGGTGCGCAGATGATGTCAAGTACGATCTCGACCGATTGGCCGTTCACGATGCGACGAGCGTAGATGATGCGCGGGCGCAGCTCATTGGCGCGGCATTCATTCATCGCCTCGATCTGCTCACCCCGGCTCAGCGGCGAAGTCTTCTTGTCCAGCATCATTTCCTGCGCTGCGGGCTGCATGGAGGGCTGGTAGTCGGCCACGGGCGCACGAGTATTGTTAGCGCAGCCTACCAGTAGAACGGCCAGCGCGAGAGGGGTAATCTTAGCGAACATTTTTGCACTCCTTGGTAAAAACGGATGCCACGCTTCCGCACGGCGGGTGATAGGTGGTGTAGCCGACGTAGAATCCGAACACGGCGGTGGTACATACTAGCCCGATTAGGGCGAACAGGTCAGCGAGGAATTTCATCATTATCCTTCATGCTACGAATGATTCCAGTCACTTGAATGCCGTCGAATTCGGCAAAGGACTCGGCGTCGAACTTCCGCGCCACTTCTTCCACCACGCTGTTGAAGATCTGCTGCAGCGCGGCGCGAGCCATTCGCTCCTGCTGCTCGTTCTCCAGCAGCATACCGAAACGGTCGGCGTACCAGCGGTCGAAATCGGTCATGGTACATGCCTCATTATCCGTGTGTTCTCGTCCACCCGCCACGAGCGTGCCTCGTTAATCTCCATCTTCTCCTCTATCGCCCGGTGGATGTCGATCCCATTGCGGCCCGCCACGTCGAGCAGCAGGATCATAACATCCCCCAGCTCTAGTGCCGATTTCGGATTACGTGCGTATTCGCCGATCTCCTCGTAAAGCTTCAGCAGGATGTCCGCCGTGGACCGCTCCGGGAATTTCTCGTCCGCCCACTTCGTTATCCGGTCCTGTAATTGCCGGATGTCCGCGCCGCCCCGGCGCTTGTAGGCGTTCACCGCCCGCACGACCATGTCCGCGTTCTTGTCGCAGTTGCCGATCACGCCACGCAGGTGGTGCCGGACCTCGAATGACCCGACCACCGCGCCGTGCGCGTCCAGGACGTTCGCCCCGTCCGCTGCCCACGGCAGCTCGTTGGTCTCGTCCGTGTGTACCGTCGATTCTACTTGCAGCATTTTGTACTCCATATATCCATGATTGCCTCGATCCGCATTGTTCGGCTGAGGTGATTAGTGCGGTACACGTCATCGTGTGTCGGCCCCGTGCCCACCCAAGCGATGATTGTACCACTGGACTCCAGCCGGTTAATGATCCCGAACATCTCGTCCTTTGCCCGCACATAATTGATGAAGTTGAGGAACGTGTGCGTCGCGTTGCAGTACCGCACCGCCTCGGTGATCTGCTTCTCGCTGAATGTGAAAATCCGCCTCGGCAGCTTCGTCACCGTCGTCAGCTCCACCTTTTGCCCGATCTCCTCGAACGTTATCTCCACCTGATCATCGTAGCACGGCCCGCTGTACCCCACTTGCGTGCCCTCGGTGTCGAACCGATTGGCGACTCGAATCGGGTAGGTCCGCGCCGTGCCGACCACGTTAAATATCGCCGGTCTGTGGATGCCCTGCATGACCATCGACGCCGGGATACCGCAATCGGCCAGTATCTGCCACGTGCTCACGTCGCGCGAGGTGGTGTAGGGGTAAAAGCCGTGGTACATCGAGAGCCCGTAGCCCTGCGCCCCCTCGATCAGCGTATTGTCGGCCATGCCCAGCAATTCGCGGTACTCCTGAGTCGTGACCACAAACGCTTTGAGCCGGGGCTCGTTCGCCGCAATGTTCGCCGTATCGGGGTCGCGCCGGATGCGCTCGATCGCCGCCGCGCCGACGCCCTTTTTCGTGCTGCCGATCTTCGTCATCGGCCCCGCCTCTTCGTCACGGTGACGCTGGTAGACGATCGCCGCGTGCGGGTGAATCGCGATCTGCGCCTGCCCAATCACCTCCCGGCAGTCGTGTATTTCCTGCAATAGCTGATCGGTGTCGATCATCGAGCCCGGACCCAGCAGCACCCGGCGCAGCATGGGCGAGACCACGCCGTTGGCCAAGTGCGTATGAATGAACTTTCGCCCCCGGCTGCTGACGTAGGTATGCCCCGCGTTCGGAGCCCACGCGGTGATGATCGTGTCGGGCATCTCGTGCTCGGCCAGCCACCCCGCGATCAGCCCTTTGCCGGTGCTGCCGTACTGTAAATCCACCACCATCGTTATCGATTTCATACTCTCTATCCTTTTGCTTGATACCAATCATCACCGATACCCCAATCGCACGTTATTGGCACACGCAAGTGAATGGGGCACGACACTCCGTCGAATGCCGTGTAAATCTTCGCTATCTCTTCCGCATGGTCGCGGGAATCCGTGTCCAGCGATATCCCCACCTCGTCGTGCACGGTCAGCAGCAGCCGCCCGCACTGGTGCTCGGTGAGGTAGCGGTGCAGCTCGATAAGCTTCACCTTCATGCAGTCCGCACTGGTGGCTTGGTAGATCAGCCCCGACGCCTTGTGCGCGAATTGCCCACCGGGGAACCGGATGTGCCGATCCATGATCGAGTGCACGAACCCGCGCTCTTTCGCGATCCCCGTCGCCTTCATCGCGTTGTTGCGCATCCCGGGGTTCGCGGCGTGGTACTTGTCGAACAGCTCCATGGCCTCGGGTCCGGCACGCAGGAACACATTCCCGCTCGGCCCGGTCTCCTCCGTGTACGGCAGTCCGCACTCCTGCGCCAACCGGCCCGCCCCCATGTTGAACGCCAGCCCTAGATTAATCGCTTTCGATGACGGACCCCCGGCGTACTGCGCGTTCCGGGGGATACCGGTCATGTCCGAGACGAGCTGGTGAAAGTCAAGACTCGGGTTTTGTGCGTACGCTTGAAGAATCGCGGGTACCTTACCGTAATGGTTAGCAACACGAAATTCAAACTGGCTCCAGTCCAGACCCAGCCAATCTGCCCCAAAGTCTGGCTTGAATATGGGGCGCACCAGCGACTTAATATGTTGATCGCGGGACGGGATTTGTTGAAGAGCGGGATTTGTAATACTAAGTCGCCCAGTTCCGGTTCCAGCCTCAGCGTCGTTTTTAGTCTGGTTATAGTTGCAATGAATGATGCCATCGTGTTGGTGTCCTAGTATGTGTCCTTGCAGGAATGTGTCGCGAGTCTTGAGCATCTTGCGCAAGTCCAGTATCATAGCCGCCGCCGGGTGCTTCATCCGGCGCAAGCAGTCCGCGTTAACCGACGCCTTGCCCCCGTCCGTCTTGTCGGCGCGAGTGCCGTCGATCAGATACCACTCATTGTCGTCGCCCAGCGTCGGCTTGAATAGCTCGGTGATCGATCCGGACGGGTTCGGGTTGACCTCGAAGCCCGCCAAGGTATTCAGATCCCGCTGCGCCTTCTCGACGCGCGTCGTGAGCCCCCGGACGGCCAACTCGGCCTGATCGACGTCCACTCGCACCCCGCCGGTCTCCATGTCGAGAATGACGGGCATGAGGTCGCGCTCCAACTGGTGAATGCGGTGAATCTTTTGCTTCTCGATCTCCCCCACCTGCCACTGATACAGCGCCCGCGTCGCCACTGCGTCCTGAATCGCGTACTTCGACACTAGCGCGACTGGGGCACGGGAAATGTGGGGCATCTGCACGTTCCGAGTGGCGCGACCACCGAATATCTTCGCCATCTCGTCGTATATCTCCTCGTCCTTCTTCTGCCCCGCGTATTTACGGGCCAAGAAGTCGAGCGAGTAGGTCGGCTCGTGCTCACTGATCAGCGCCGCTCGAATCATCGTGCAGTCGATCCGGTCACCCGGGAGCTCGATTCCGGCGCAGCGCAGGAAGTGGCAGTCGAATTTCAGATTATGGCCGACCCACACCCCGACACGCTCCTCGCGAATCAGGTCGCGCAGCCAGTCGATGACGTAGGGGTCGGTGCGAACGTCCCAGTACATACCCTCACCTTCGGGCAGAGCGATGGAAATACCGAATAGACGGTCCTTCCACCACTGCAGCCCGGTGGTCTCGGTGTCGATCACCATATAGGGGACCGAGTCGATGCGGGGGAAAGCCGACATCAGAAGGGGATGTCGCCGAGTGCAATATCGTCGACGAACGAGCGCCCGGGAGCCGAGCCGCCGCCCTCTTTCGGGTTGACCTTGAGCGAGAAGTACTTCTTGCCCTCCATCCGACCGCCCGCTTTGCCCTCGTTCACCCAAGCGCTGACCCAATAGTCCACGCCGTTCACGTTGAGCGAACCGGTGTACTCCGGATGCTTATCCGTCTTACGATTCTCATTGCGGGCTAGCATGCCCGAGTTGGTATTATCGTACTGTGCCATGTTACCGTCCTCTATTAATTGATGGAGACTATATTATATCACCACTGGGGTGACCCGTCAACCGCTATCGTTTGCTACAGTGGATACCCGTTGTAGCCCTCCACTATGTCTAGTACATTTTTGCTCCGGGTCATCCCGACGTAGAATACCCGCACCTCGTCGTCCGGATTCTTCTCCGTCGACTGAATCACCCGGTTGGTCATGTCGGTGAGAAGAACGACCTGATCCGCCTCGTGGCCTTTTGCAGCATGGATCGTAGAAAGTCGAATGGTCGGGGTCGCGTCCAAGTCGGCATCCGCGTAAAAATCGACGACTCTCGCGGGGATGTTGAGACTCGTATAGAAGGGCCGTTGGGTAAACGAATAGTCCGCCATTTCGAGGCATCGTCTTGTTTCGGCAGTGGCAATGGCAAGTATTGCGCTCCGATCGCTCTCTCCGATCTTAGCCCCGGTAACCAGACGATTGAAGGCTCTAATTCCTGCTGCAAACCGGTTCTGATATAGCCCGGGCCTACCGGATTCGCGCGTGTACGGAATTCGTCGATCGATGAGCGTTTGCTCAACCTCGCGGAGGACTGAGTGCGTCCGTCCCAGTAAAAGTGTATCCGTCCCATGCTGGATGTCGACCGAGTTGAAAGAGCCGTGTATACGTACGGATCCCACATTGTTGTTGGCACTGAACTCCTTATCCACTCGGAATACGATTCGACGGATGAGGTCTTGAGATCGTGCGTGGACTGTAATAGGAAGTCGATGCGAGAACGAGAGCACATGGCTATGACCCTTATGCCTTTCCGTAAATCTCGCCATACCGTGAGCATCTGCCCCTGACCAAGTGTAGATGGCCTGATCGTCGTCCCCGGCGAGATATACTTGGTGAGCGCGTTTGCAGATCTTGCCGACGACAGCCCACTGAAGAGGTGATAGGTCTTGAGCTTCATCGATGAATACAATTTCGGCATCCGCTCGGATGCCGCCCTTCGCCGCCCGCTCGAGCATGTCGGTGAAGTCGTAATAACCATACGTATGTTTGAACTCAGCGTAAGCCCGTACGAAAACATCGAATTCAGCCCGAGTCCCCGGCCTATCCGATACGTCGTAAACTTCAGCGGGATTGGAGAATGTGTTGCGTGCATAATTGAGAATGTCCAAGTAGAAATCACCATCGGCACGCTCCTCGTCGTCCTCCGGTGACTTGCCAATGATCGGGACCCCCATGACGGTGGCGAACTCGCGCAGCTTCATCGAATCGATTACCTGCGACTGTCGTAGCCCCAAGTGCCGGAACGCCATCGCGTGAATGGTGCTTACATTGTTCGATTTCTTTAACCCTAAGCGTGAGAGCGCCTCGCTGGCGGCGGCTCGGGTGAAAGATACGAAGGCCACGCGTTCGGCTTGAACGCCCGAATCCCTCGCCTCTTTCACCCTTCGCAGCAATTCCGTGGTCTTACCCGTACCGGGCGGACCATAAATCGCTTGGACTAGCATCAATACTCGGTATCGGCTGCTGCGCCCACTTCGCCATCATAATCGGCACTAACCTTCACACCACCGCTACGCACGGTGTCGTAGAGCTTCTCGGCGCGGTCGTACACATCCTTCGCCACGAACCCAAGGCCCGAGATGTTGAAATTGTAGTACGATTCGTTCCGCGCGTTGGTCTCCGTGATGCACGACAGCTTGTAAGCCCGAGCGAACGAGTCAGTGTTGGTGAGACGCATGAGCGAATTCCAACGCTTGCTGACCTTCATCTTGGACTTCGCCATCGAGATCACAGCTTCCTGCCACGCGCCGCCGAAGTTCACGAGCACGAAGTGCTGCGCGGTATCGGAGACTTCCAGTCCCTCTTCGCCCAGCGCGGTGATCGCGTCATCCGCAAGGCTCTTGGTGGCGAATGCACCACGGAACCCATTGGACCCGCCACCACCGATCTTGCGATCCTTCCACACGAGGAACTGTTTGGTGTAGAACACCGGAACCACGGTCACCGACTCGCCGTACAGCTCGCGGGTAACGTTGTTGTATAGCATTCCTTCTTCCGCCCCCTCGATGTACGCCGCGTCCGACTTCTTGCGAGCCGGGGACAGCGCTTGCACCAACTCGATCCTCGGGATGAGCATGTCGTCGGTGGTCACATTCTCGGAACCACGCGCGGCACCTTTGCCCTGCAGCCAATCGGGCAGGTCATTCGTTACCGCCAATTCAGTGTTATTAACCACTGCTACTTCCTTCTTTGCCATTTGTAACTCCATAAGGTTAAAAAAGACGCACTAGGTGCGCCGGGTATCCGGCTCTCGCCGAATTGGGGTGGGGGTTAGCCTTGTCAAGCGGCTCCGTCTATCACGGTAACATGCCGGGACTAACCCCCGAAATCATTATGCCTTCGTAATCGAAGCGCGTGTGAATGGGGATACGTTGAGCAGATGCTCAGGTACTTCCTCGCCATTCTTAAACATCGTCTTCACCGTCGCCTTGAGCGTAGATGGATTCACATTCTCTTGTATCAGATCAGTGCGCCCGTTGTCGCGCAACCACTCGTAGAATGATCCTTTCTGGTCCGCCTTGATCGACACGTGCATATCGGCGGTGAGCGATACCCGCCCGACACCGGCCACCGAAATCTTGGTGACGCCATCGTCCTCCATCGTGGTCGGAATCTTCGATATGCGCAGGTAGTCGAAGTGCTTATTCACAGCTTTGAGCTGGTCCTCCAGCACATCTTTGTTCTGCTGAATCTTGTGCATGGCTTCCACTAGCTCCACCAGCGTCAGCGAGTCGTACTGCGCGAATTCGTTTACTTGATCAATTAACACCTATTACTCCTTCGACACCGATTCGGATGGATGTGTACTTGCGGTCACGGTTATTCCACTTCAACACATTGAACGTATCGCTCTTCTCCCGCGCGATAGCGAATACCAGACCCGAAAGGATCGGGGAACCACTAGGTGCGATAAAATCGACGGCGGGGTCGTAGGACTCGAATCGCTCACGAATAAGGCCGATAAGCCGTTGGTTATGCAGCGAGCGTGGTACGTCGCTGATCTCGGATACGCACAGCCATACGGGAGTACCGAATCGCTCCACGTCTCTATAATCGGCGGTGGTCACTTCTTGAGTGATAAACACCTTAGGGTCTGACATCTCTATTAACTCCTCTATGATACTATATTATACACTAGACCAGCGTCCCCATCAATGTGTTCTCGTTTCTGTCGTTTATGCTTGTGCGCACGAACTCGGACACGTCGTTCTTCGTCCGTAGCGCCTGCATCACCACGCCGTCCACAGTGCCTTCGGCGATCAGGTCGATGTAGGTCACCGATTTTGTCTGCCCAATTCGGTGCGCCCGGTCCTCCGACTGCACACGGTCGGTGTAGGAGAACGAGTTGGAGTAGTAGATCACCAGCTCGGCCCGCGTCATATTGAGCCCCACGCCCCCGGTGGCCGCGTTGCCGACTAGGAATCGCGCCTTGCCGGACTGGAAGAGGTCGGAGACGTTATGCCACCGCTCGTCCTCGCTCACCCCGCCGTGTATCTCCACCACCGAATCGTGTCCGTAGGCCTTCCGCAGTGCCTCCGTGACCATCTCGATCTCCTCTAGGAACCTACACCACACGATGGTGGAGACCTCGTTCTCCTCGGCTATCGACAGCAGTTCGTCTACCTTGGCATTCGTTCCGGGGATGCGTACGTGCTCGAACTTACTCGGGTTGTATATGTCCGGCTCGCGCTGATAGGCGATGATGCCGCCCGCGATCTGCTGAAGTCGGAGCATTCTTTCGAGGACCGTGGTGACGGTGATTCCTCGATCTCCAGATACCGCCTTGTCACGCTTAGCAATGTCTTTGTATAGTCGTCTTTGTTCATCATTTAATTTCACTTCTCTAACTTCATAAACCTTCGGCGGCAACTCGGTCAGCACCTCCGACTTGCGCACCTGATACACGAACGGGGAGACCAGCTCGATCAGCTCCGCCATGTTTTGGTATCCTATTACCTGCTTCCCCTCGAACCCGCCCATCACTGCGTAACGGTTGCGGAATGAGTAGAAATCGCCGATGCCGATGATGTTCGAATCGAGGAACTCGAATTGCATGAACACGTCCATAGGGCCGTTGGCGATAGGAGTGCCGGTGAGAATCACCTTGTAATTCGCCGATTTACCGAGTTTAACACAATTCTTGCTCCGCACCGCCGAGTGATTCTTGATCATGTGCGCCTCGTCCACCACCATGCCGACGCGGGTGCTACAGTCCACGAACTTCTGCGCCAGCGCGGCAGCGCCGCCAGCAGCCAGCGACTCGGTGCCGACAATCAAGAACTTCAGCGCGTCGCCCGTGGTGTTCCAATCGGAGAACGCTTTCGGTTTGTCGGTATTGAGCACCATCACGTCGCATTCGAACGGGCAATGGATGCGGATTTCCTGCTCCCAGTTGCGCCGCGTGCTAAATTTCGTCACCACCAGCACCCGGTCCACCTTCTCGTCGAGGAAATACCCAGCGAACAGATCAAGCGTCGTTTTGGTCTTACCCGTACCCATGTCCATATAGAACGCGAACGCATTCTTGCCCCATGCCCGGTCGAGCCCCGCACGCTGGTAGGCACGCGGCTCGGTCTTGAACTTGTAGCCGTGCGGGAACGGCGTTATTCGATCCGCTAGCCGTTGAATAGATGCGTTTGCAGCCTCCTGAGCACCTTTTGTAAATACACCAGCGGGAAAAGAGGTAAGCACATACTCACTATTAATACGTAGAGCAGGAGCTGTCCAAACACGACGGCGAGCATCCCAACGCCGATTAGGAATAGAGCGCACTTTATCAAGCATCCAAGGAGGAGCGTCGATAATGAACCTAGCGGATTTTTCATCATAATCAATGGACAGCTTAGAACTCGGAGCGGAATTTAGGTTCATCTACTTTTACCTCGTAATCATCAGTAATCGGGGCATACCATACGTTGAGCGTCTTACCGCCCGGTACTCGCATTTTGTCGTGATCCGCGCCACAGTCACGCCGGAGAGCGGTCCACAGGTCCATGCCCGTCATCACTTCGGCCTTGTTGCGCTTGAGGAACTCGGAGAATGCCGTGCCTCTAAACACTATGCACCGCGTGCCGTTCATCACCTGCACCACCGGAATGTTGCGCGTCAACGCCTTTCGATCCTCGATGTTCGTCCCGTCCGATGTGAGGTCGGCCTTTTGCACAAACTCGCTGAACTTGGACTGGATGATGCCCGATGCGCTCGCCTCTTTTGGTACCTCTATCACCCGCAGCGTCGGCACCAACGGGTCGAGCACCCGCTTGCGCCACGAATCTTGAGTGATCTTCGGTATATTGATCTTCATCACCTCGAATATTAGTGTACCCATGGCGTTGGGGTCACGCAGCACGATGGTGGGGATGTTCGGGATCAACGTGCCGTTGACGTGCAGCCCCCATCTCGGCGGCTCCGACTTGTACTCGATCAGCTCCGTGAATTGAGGCAGTCCGTCCTGCGCATCCAGCTCTTTGCTCTCCTCGGTCGATATCCCGTGCTCGCGGGTGATGCACACCTTGCGGTCACACAGGCTCTTGCACGGCTCCTCGCTGCATTTGTACAGATAGTCCCGCCTTGATGCCGACCGAATTACCTTTTTCGCCTCGGCTGGTGGCAGTGGCTTGTCGAACATCGTCTTGTTCAGCGCCATCGCGTCATCGAAGAACGAATCGGGCCGCGCCCGCTTGAGGTAGACCACCACGTTGTACATGGAGTCGTTCCGCGACCCGGATTCCACGCCGGAGTGAATCATCTTTTGGATGCACGGCGGCGCTTCCAAGTGCTCCCGGTGCGCCATCTCCTGCAGCTCCTCCACCGTCACCCGGCGGCTCTGCGCATAGGAGACGAACAGCTCGAAGCTCAGCCGGTCGCCGTTCGCATCCACCGCGTACCGGTCGGTGTTCTCGGCGTTGAAGTAGCACAGGTTGATCCAGTTCCCCAGCGACTTCTCCCCGCTCTTGGTCACCACCGAATCCTGCTTCGGGAAGATGTCCACATGATTCGGGAATGCGAGCATGTCGCGCCACGAATTGAGCAGCCGAATGACAAGCTTGGCGGGCAGGTAGTCCGAGCCAAATAAGTACAGGTGCGCCCCGCCGCTCTTGCTCCGCGTCACCACCAGCGGGAGCCGGTAATGCTCGACGCGTTTCGCGATCTCGGCGTGATCGAGGTCCAGCCCGTCGCCACCTTTACCGTGGTTATCGACGTCGATGCAGCCGAATAGTACCGTGCCGCCGTCGGTGATCGGTACGATCCCCAACCCCATCTCACCACCCAGATGTCGAGTGTAGTTCTCGACTGTTACCTCGGCCTTCTCCGTGGTCATGTTTCGCGTAGCGGGGTCCCACTGGCCGTAAGAACGCAGATTACCGGCAAAAAGCGCGGCGAAGTCTTCCTGTAGACTAGTCATCGTTTATGATACCTCTATGAGTATATTGACACCGTTCGGGGGGACTGCTATAATACCGCCGTCCCTCTCAACGGACTGGCGCTATTCTACCACAGCGCCCTCGGAACATCAACCCCGACCGTTTGTTCCACCGTTCCATCGCAATGGAACACAGATGGAACAGCCTCCCCATTCGAAGACACCATACTTGTTCCACCGTTCCATGCGTACGCGGGTGAAGAGAACTGATTGCTTAACCCAGATATGGGGAGATATATGGAACAGATGGAACAATGGAACACAGTCTCGGTCTTCGAATGGAGAGAGCACTCCGAGCCGTTCCAGACGGCGTTCCATCATCATGGAACAGTTGGGGTATCTGGGGATTCTCTCGTGTATGCGTATGTTAGAGAAGCCTCTCGGAGGCGCTCGGAACATCGTCGGCTATAGGGGTAGCGGAGCTGCTACTGCGGCACCTCGGTGACCACCGGCTGACCCTCGGGCGGGGCTTCGACTGGTTCTTGGTTCTTCGGCGACCTAGAAGCCACGCCAGCACCTACTGCGGCAGCGCCAGTGTTGGTAGCCATCGTGGCGTTCACCAGCGCGGCTTCCTGAGCTTTGAGACTGCTTAAAATGCTTTCCTGCACTGGATCGAGCCCTGACTGCGAGGTGAGCAGCTTCTGAGTCACTCCCGCATTTACCTGTGGTGCTATACGACCGGCGGGGAGTGCGGCCCGTGCGGCTTCTAGCGCCGCCCCCATCGGGTTGCCGGTGGCAAGATTCATCGCAGCGCCCACCGCCGTATTGTTGCCAAGATCGGCATCTATCGGAGTCCGACGAATGGCCGTTTTTTCGGTTCCGAGCATCTTGGACTCTTCCTGCAGTCGTGCCACAAACGTGTCGAACGCGTTGTCATCTCGAAACGCTCGGCGCAGCTTCTGCTCGGCGTCACGGCCCAGCACGACTTTGAGCGGATCGGACCCCGGTGCGGCGGTGCGCAGCTTCTCCAACGCGGCTTGAGCGATACCGGCGCGAAATGCGTCGTACTCGGACGGGCTGTTCTTGAATCGATCGATCATCTTGCGCATATCGATCTCGGGCATCTTGTAGATGTTCTTACCCTCTTCCATCGCCGTCATCATCTCCGAATCCCCGGCGTAGGCTTGGCGTGCAGTCCGGTACTCCGGTGACGCTTTCTCCATGTCGGCGAGTAACTGGCGCTTCATGTCCAGCAGAGTCTTAGCTTGCCCTTTCTCTCCTGCTCGCATCGCCTTGTCGATCATGTCGTCTATCGCGATCTTGGTCTCGTGCAGTCCGCGCAGCACGTTTTTCGGGTCAGTAATGTCCAGCCCCATGTCTTGCATTCGGCGCGACCCGGCTTTAAGTGCCTCGGCGAACGACGGGAAGTTCTGCATCCGGGCGATACCGGCAGCGTTCTTGGGTGTGATAGCGGCGTTAGAGTCCCACGCGGCTTGATACAGCACGTCGGCGTCTTTGGACCGCTTGGCCGCGAGTTCCATAACATCAGTGTAGAAATCTTTCGATCCGGACATGAGCTGCACGAGGTCGGCGTCGACACGATTAACACGCCCCGCTTCGCGAGCTTGCAGCTCCGACTTTGCTGCGACCCGTGCCGGACCGGGCTCGGAAGTAGCGCGGCGGAGCAGCGCGGCGGTGTTCTCACCCACATCCGCCAGCGTCATCTCGCCACGGGCAGCCGCCTTGACGGCGTCGAGCGCTTGCTGCGGGGTCATCCCGTCCTTGGCCAGCGCTTTGACGATCTGCAGGTCCGCCATTTTGTTCGCGTCTCCGAATCCCAGTGCACTCTTGAGTGCCCGATATCCGGGCATTACTACGTATTTACCCGCAAGACCGAGCACTCCGGTGGTGGCCGCGCCCGCCGCAGCGCCCCGCGCCGCTTCGCCGCCCCAGTCCTCCGCTGGCTTCTCAGTTGTGCCCACCGCACTCACCGCACCAGTGCCCGCGCCGATGCCGAGCATCTTGAGCACCGATGGAGCCATGGTCTTGACCGCTGTGCGACCAGCCGTGGGGATCATTGACGCGCCGCCGGTGACGATCGCCGGAATCATACCCCCACCGACTTCTGCCGCAAAATTGGCCACGGGGTGCTCTTCTCCATACTTTCGCTGCGCTTCGCGCTCTGCTCGCGCGTAATCCTCGTAAGATCCTTTACCGAACATCGATCGCGCTTTGGCGATCGCTTCATCGGAGAACCCCATAGTTAAGCCTTGCAGCGCAGCACCACCCGCGCCGGTGAACACCGGCTCAACGTTGGATTTGGGTGCGGCTTGCGACGCCGACTGCACAGCCGGTGCGCGATTGGTTTTCTGCGCTACAAATCGATTAATTACCGCCTCGGATGTACCGTCCGGGAATTCGTAAACCACACCGTTTACTGCGCGCTCTATTGTCATTTGCTCACCTCTTTGCCGTTCGCATCCACTTGAACCCGTGGAGCCGCGAAGTATTGCTCGAATGACATTCGCTTCGGGTTGATAATAATCGCACCTTTGGGATCGCGTGTCGTAATCGGATTCGCTTCCAAGTAACTGCGCCAGTGCGTCTGCGCCTCGGCCCCGATGTTGCCATTCACTGCGGCGTAGCGATTGAGGTATTTGTAGTACTCTCGATCGCGTTCACGTTGCGCGAGCTTGAACTCAATAATGGTCTTATTGGTAATCGGCTCCTTATCGGAGCTGAACGTGCCGAGTTGCATCATCTTCACGTCCAGATTCGACACGTTGCTATCGCCGGGAATACGGTTCTGCTTCGCAGCCAGCGCCGAGAGCGAGTCAAATTCGTTGATAATCGCGCGATCGCCGGACAACACCTTAGCCACACCGCCGACACCGGGCAGGCCATAAGTGACTCCGGACGAGATCTTCTTGCTAAGCTCCAGCGCCCGTTTCAAATCGGTGATATCGTCGTCCACGGTGTTAATCAGTGGCTGCACCTTCTCGAGCAGGTATTTCTCCGCCGCCTCGCGCTCTTTGATCTGCTGGGCCACGATCTCCTTCGCATTCATATTCCTGAATCGCGACATATCGCCGACCGGCACACCTTGGCCTTTGGCCGCAGTCAGCAATGGAGTGGTGTCGCCAGTTCGCGCCGCATCCGCGATCTTGGCTTGAAGCTCCTTGATCTCCAGACTTCCCTTGAGCAAGCCTTGTTCCTTGGCCTTGCGATCCAGTGGCGCGTTCTTGGCATCCTCTTGCGCCTTCAGCACTTGTGCCTTCTTGAGCGCCGCATCGTCCGCGATCTGGGCTACCTCGCCTTCTGCTTTCTTAACTTGCGCGGCTTTAAGCGCTTGGTCCTGCGGCAGCATCGACACCTTACCTTGCGCTTCAGCCAGTTGGGCGGCTTTAAGTGCTTGGTCTGTAGGTAGTGCCGCCACCTCAGCCTCAGCCTTCTTCAGCAGCAATCGCTTGGTCTCCGCATCGACCGGTAGTAAATCGACTTCTGCTTGCGCTTTGGCAATCAGCAGCTGTTTCGCCTGCCTCTCCAGCGGAGCCATTTCGGTTTGAGCCTCCGACGCTTTCGTAGAAGCACCAGATGCCTTGATTTGCGCTTCTTTGGACTCGGCCTCCAACTTATTGATCTTGTCGAGATAATCTGCCGCTTTCTTTACATCATCCGGGTTAGTGAAATCGCCGCGCATAGCGTCCAACACCTTGGCCAACTCCGGAGAGTTCTTGCGGAATTCATCCTGCTGCAGCGCCTTCTGCGCCGCTTGCAACCCCATTGGCGTATTGAGGTCGACACCAAGCACCGACGCGATCTTGCGTAATGGCTCCTGCTGCCGGTAGGTCTGGTACGCCGTGTTAAATCGCGGGTCAGCGGGGTTGATGCCCGATTGCGCCGCGAACGTCTTCATGTCTTCGGTCGCCGCTGTCAGCGAGGTGATCTCTTTCACCCGTGCGATACCGGCGGGTGATGTTGGATCAATACCCTCAGCTTGGACCTGCTGTTGCACAGCGGTAAGCTTCGGCGTGAGCTTGGACGCCACGTTAAGGCCCATCGTAGCCGCTGCTTGCTCATCTCCTAGCCCCTGTCGCGCCAGCTCGTAGCGCATTTTGGCCAAGTCTCGAATCCGCTGCTCATCGGCGACTTGCGCTGTGGCGTAGTTACCAGCCGCAGTACCAAGTGATTCGCCGAAAGAGCCGGTGCGGGTTGGTGCTAGGAACCCTTGTGCCAGCGCCAGCATGCCGGGGTCCAGTCCGGTGCGCCGCGCCGAGAGCGCCTCGGTCATCGCCAGCCGCGCATCATCCACATTTTTCTTGGCGACGTCGTACTCGTCGGTGTTCGCCCCCATGGCGGCACGCCCCAAAGCGGCTAGCGACAGGCCGGGGATGTCCTTTTCCCCGACGCGCAGCATCTTAGCCAGCAGCGGGCTATACGATGAGTCTACGGTATCTTCAGCCATGTTTATCCCTTATTAGTATGACCAATAATCCGAACCGTCTTCGGGATTTATTTGCCAGCTGCCGCCGGGGTTGATGTAATCATTGGCGTCGTAAGCAGGCTCAGGCTCAGTGTAATTAAAACTATTCTGCCAATCGGTCCACAAGCTTGGGTCCAGACCGCCGGTCGCCTCGTACTGCGTGCCGCTTCCCGTGCCTCCGAATCCACCACCGGCGCGAACGTCCTCGCCGTAGGTGCCGTACTGCTGCCCGCTCGGCCCGTATGTCTCCGCAGCGCTTTGACCTGTGGACCCGGCGTTAGTGGAGCCGCCGTAGTATGCGTCACCAATACCCGAAGTGCCACCCGAAGTGCCACCCGAAATGCCGCCAACGCCCGAAGTGCCACCCGAAGTGCCACCCGAGCCCGGCACTAACGATCTAAGACCGGTGTACGCTTGTCCCACTAAGTTAGCGAAATTGCTCGCAGCACTACCCGTGCCGCCAGCGCCCGACGCGAACAGGGTGCTAAGACCGGCGATCTGCGAGAGTGGTGAGTTAGAGTACGCGCCGGGTATTGGTGCGTTAGCGATCTCGTTCACGGTGCTCGGCACTTTTAGATTGGTGAGCAGATTCGACGCATTGGTCGCCATGGTCATGGGTGCATTGATGCGGGCTTGCGCTAACTCCTGTTCGTTCTTGCCCATCCCATACATAGCCTCAATATCTTTCAGCCCGAGTGTTTGCGCGGTAGTGCCGAGTGCACCGGCGGTGGTCGCAGCGGTCAATTCCCTGTTTTTTTCCGCTTGCGCTGCAGCGAGCGCTGAGGAGTAGCCCGCCGCCCGATACTGGGCCTCAGTGTTAGTTAGGTCTCTCTGCGCGTCAGCCATTGTCTGACCGTATATCTCTTGGCTCCGCTTTGATCCGAAGTCACCGGCGGTTACACCACGAGCAGCGGCCATCGGCGCGATGTTATTACGAATGTTGCGCTCGCCAGTATCCCTAATTCCTTGAATCACGTTGCTTTCGTACGGATTCATGAAATTCTGCACCGTATCGGCTGCGGACCCAGCGCCAGCGCCAAGGTAGGTGTTGGCCTTACCCAAGAATGGCTGGTAGGACGCCCCAGCTTGGGGAGTGGCAGCTATAGCCCCAGATTGTAGTGGGGAGAACCCAGCGACGAGCTGCTCCGGCGTGCGTTGCATCGCGTTAGTGCCGGTGTCCGCAAGATTCTTGAGATACGCGGTGTACCAATCCGGAGCCGCAGTGGCCGTGGATTTGGTAGTGGTAATATTCGGTAGGGGATCACCCTGCATCAATCCAGCCATATTAACCTCTCATGTATGCCAATGGCGATTTAGCCTTCGGCGGGATTTTGTTCGCCGGAGCCGACCGCTTGTGTTTTCGAATCGCTTCTCTCATTGCGTCTAACTTCTTCGCGCCTTCTTTGTTCGAACCATCACCCAACGCCGCTACAATGTCCGCATCGAACACGTACTCACCATCAGCTAGTCGGGCGTCAATCAGGTCATCCTGTCCACCCCCGGCCCCTTGCACGTAGTGTGACCCCTTGTGCGGGACGTCCCCACCGGTCGCTACCATTAAAGGTGTCGCCATTATACCACCACCGGATGCTTTGCGCACGACCCGGTTTGCTGCAACTAGGGGACTTGGGACGGAACCACCCTTTTTCAATTGCAGGTTAGTCGAAATATCCGGCACATCGCCGTAGGCGTAGTAGTCAGGCTTTAACGAGTTATCGCTTGTAGTTTGAGTATCGTCCATATTTTCGCTTTTCGAGATAGAGGGCGAAGTCGCACTCAACGGGTCAATTGCGGATTTCCCCGCCTTGGCTGAAGTTCCCGTACCGCCTAGCCAAGATTCTTTCAGAGACGAACCGGAGCTGCTAGACGTTCCAGACGAGCCGCTATCCGAACTGGCACTAGTCCCGGCGGCACCGACAGCCGGTATCGATAGAGTGCTAAGAGGTGAAGATGGCGTGACGGGCGCTGCGGGAGTCGGCGTTGGAGTCGGCGTTGGAGTCGACGCTGGAGCCGGGGTAGAAGGAGCAGATGAAGAGCCTTGAGAAGAGCCTCGAGAAGACCCCTCGCTTATCGCCCTATCTATTTGACTTTCAATGCTGTCGCCCATATCCGTAACGTTGCCCGTGGATGTGCTGCTACCAAGGCTTGAGCCAACGTAATCACTGACAGCGTTTATAGGGCTTTGTATGGCTCCGGCTATTTTGCCGGTTGTCCCCCAATTTAAATTCCCTGCTTTAAGAGTATTATTGACTGCCGAGGGAACGCCCAATTCGCTCAGTCCTATGGTTACCAGCCTAGGATCGATGCTGTACGTCTTAGATATGTCTTTGACGGCGTAGCCCATCAATTGGCCGGTGATAGCATCCGCGAAATTACCATTAATTAGCGCTGTCAAAGCCGACGGGGTGGTGCCAATCATTGGGGCCAGTTTGTTGATGCCAATTCCAGTGACCAAATCGCCGATAGACATTTCTCCAGACAACAGCTTGGCAGCCATCGTCACCATACCGTAGCCCGGGATGAAATTTTTAGCAGCGCCCCACACTTTCTCAGCGAACCTCGCGGCGTCGGTAGCCGCCACCACGCTCTCCGCAGTCTGTCCGGGCTCGTTGTACGTCAGCCCACCCACTGGCGTACCATCGCCCCCCATAACGGATAGGCCAGTACCCGGCATGTTATTGAGATTAACGCCGGTGAGGTTCCCGAGACCCAGTGCCTGCAACTGCTTAGCCTCGCCGTAGCTGATAGCAGCGTTACCATCTTCCCCAGTGTACCCAAGGAAGCTCGCAATCGGTATGTTGGATGTCAGTGTGGTTACATCCCTAGTGGATTCCTCCGCGTTTTTGCCTGCTCCGATTTTCGTGGTTTGCTGATTCAGCCCGGAATCGACTGCGGCTAGTGCGGCGTTGGTCAGGCTGGTCCCGACGTTAGGGCTATTGACGTTGTATTGTTCGCCCGGTTTGGATAGTGCGACCTCTTTATCTTTCGCCACTTGTGCTAGGAAGCTCCTGACCGTCTCCTGATTTGCCAGTGCGTTAGCGTTCTCCGGCGTCATCTGGCCCGCACTGGACATCACCGCGAGGGGTGACGGAGCAGCGGGTTCAGTAGCGGCAGGGGCTGCCGCCTCAGTCAGTGGTGACGGAGCAGCGGTCGTGGCATCGGGTGATGAGGGGAACTGGCTTAACGCGGAAAGCGGAGCGGCAGGGGCTGCTTCTGGTGCTGATTGCGTGATAGGCTGCCTTGCAGCTTCAGCATCTGCGGCGTCCTTCTCTGCAGCGAGCCGTTGCATCGTCGCATCTCTTGCGTCTTGCGATGCTTTTTCTGCGGCAGCTCTATCTGCAGCATCTTGCGTAGCTCTTGCATCGGCGGCGTCCTGCGCGGCTTTCGCCTCAGCAGCAGCTTGCGCCGCTTGCTCTCGTGCGGCTTGCTCTCGGGCGGCTTGCTCCGAGGCCATCTGAGCCTCTCGGGCGTCTCGAGCTGCTTGCTCTCTGGTCGCTTGCTCCCGAGCCGCTTGGTCGCTGGCAGCTTGTTCTCGGGCCGCTTGCTCTCGTGCGGCTTGTTCTCGAGAAGCCTGCTCCGCCGCCATTTGGGCATCTCGAGCTTCCCTAGCTGCTTGCTCTCGAGAAGCCTGTTCCCGAGCCGCTTGATCTGCTATCGCTTGCCTATTGGCGGCTTCGGCAGCGGCGGATTCTGCTGCTTCTCGTGCTTGGGCAGCCGAGTCACGGCCACCACTAACTGCTGCGCTACCACCCCCGGTGTCAGTCGACCCGTACCCTTCGTTAGAGCGTAGAGCGTTTCTTGTATCAGAAGATTGAGAGCTAAGCCCGCCGCCACCGCCACCGCTACTGCCACCACCGCCCATGTAGCAGTGGCCTAGCAGCTTGCGTTTTTGCTCAAGAATGTTCATAGCTTGACCTCCGCAATGAGGTACTTCTCTTCAAACCCCAGCCGTGACCAGAGTCGGAAGGTGGACGGACGCATGGCCGCTTCAATCATGGTAGCCCCGTCTTTCTTGCAAATGGCTTGCAGTTGTGCCCAATTGTCGTCGGTGGTCATACCGTCGCCAGCCAAGCAGGTAATGAAGGCCACGCGGGCATTAGGCCGGTTCTCGTAAACCATCGACAGCGAACCAATTATTGTCTCGCCCTCGGCCACGGTGATGAGCCACCAGTCACCAACACCCAGCTTCAGCCGAATTTGGTCGAGCGTGTAGTCGCCTTTAGTGTGCGGCTCCACGGCAGCGAAGTACTTCTCCACCAGCGGCCATGTCTGGTGAACTTGTGCGAAGGGGATTTTAGCTACGACGGCCATCATGTTGACGCGGTTGCGGGGTTAACAACGTTCACCATGGCCTCAGCCCAATCGAACCAGTCTTCGAACTGATCGGTCCGTGGAATGGCTTCATTGGTGAAGACATCAATTGCGGCAAGCCCGTCGCCCCACTCTTTCCAATCGGTGAACTTATCGGGGATAACGAGATTCTGGGATGCGTATTGTTCGCACAAGAGGCACGCCCACGACTCGAAAGTATGAAATCGTGGGTCATATATAAGGGCCGGGTTAAGAGCCATAAGGCCTCACATCTCCGGTGTCCGCGTTGAGCAACATTCGTCCGAGCTGATAGTCACCATTGAGCACATTGCTGCGGAATCGCAGCCGAATCTCGCGTCTTTGTTCGCGAACATCAATTTTGCCGGTGGTGGGGCTGAACGTGTATGGGCCGCTAGTTACGTCTTCAGCTTGCGCGAATGGGCGACCGGTAATGTACATCTCCATATCACCAGTTTGAATAAAATCAGGCTCTACGCGGTCGATGTGCAACCATACGTTCTCGCCCACCATGGACGGTTGCGCCGGACCACCAGCCACTATGCCAAGGTCGCTAGTTTCGAAATAGCTTTCAATCGCCGTTTCGGATTGCCCTTGAATGATATTAGTACCGTACTCATGCTGCCAAAGACTGATGAGATCAGGCACCTGCCCGAATGCCAATGTGTATGTGCCGGTGATCGTGGCCGCAGCACTCATGGTGATCGTCTGTGCCCACAGAGCGGACACTGCTACCGAGAATCCGGCCCCAGTTCCACCGATGGTGGCTGCGGCGGCGCTGAGTGTGTCCACTAATGCATAGCTCGCGCCACGATTAACCAGTGTTACCGCTGTTACAGCGCCCCCGGAAACCACGATGTTGGCTGTGGCGTTGAACCCGCTGCCTCCGGTGAGGGCCACACCAGTGTATGTACCGTTGGTGTATAGAGAACCCCCGGTTACAGCCCCCAGCGTCTGCAGACCGTTTGTGATGAGAGAAGCAACGGTAGTATTGGACGGGACACCCGTGCCGGTGATTAGCTGACCGATTTGGGCATCAAGATTGATCGTGCTGTAATAGAGCTTGGTACTGCCGGTGGAAAGAGCGCTAGAGACTGAAAATACGGAAGTCTGTGTCGTAGTCTCCCATCCCGCGCACACCGGGTAATGGAACACTTGTGAATAATAGCCCGCCGATCGTTGAGCGCCGATTGAAGTCCCGGCGTCGTACCAGATGTTCTCGCGCACGTTGTAAATGATGACATCGTTGCACTCGGTAGAATTCCCCGACGGATAAAACCACCAGATCTCGCCGAATCGAGTAACCTTAGTGCCCCACACTTTCTGGCGTTGAGCGTAATTAACGTTATCAAAAAAATAATTTTGATTCATGTCGTTTGGTATTTCTTTGATGACACCGTTGTACAGCAAGAATCGGTCTACACCCACCCAAAAATATATTCCGTCATACTCGACGACGGATTGGCTAGACATGATGGTCGTGCCATTGCTAATGATGTCGTACCGCCAGTATTGAGCCGGAGTCCCTTGACCTCCAATATATGATGCGCGAATTAAAGAATCGGTAGCCCAAAAAAGGCCCGATGGGGCGTTAGAGCCGCCACGGACGGCGAATCCTTGAACTATCTTACCCGTAGCTACATTGGTTTCATTAGCGTCGGCGCTTACCCAATCATTCGGATTACCTGCGGCGCAGTTCTTAATAAACCCATTACTGCCATACACGAACACGTATGGGTGCAGAGCTACTACACCACCCGATACGGAGATGTTATTGTCAATCGTGAGAGTCGACGAACCGGTAAGGGTGGCGGCAGCGGAGATCACAAAAGTCGTCGCGTTGGTGACCGATACTACTGTGGTGCCAGACGGTATTCCAGTACCGCTGACCGATTGACCAGCCCCGATTTGAGTAGTCGACACCACAGTCACCGTAGTGCTAGATGCGAGTGTAGCAGCTATCGTGAAAACACCAATTGCTGACAAAGTGGTTCCCGAGGTGGACCCAATCAACACCGGAGTATTAACAGTGCTTGCAATCGCATTCAAATCCTGACCGGGGTGAGCCAAAATGCTAGCCACGCCGCCGTTAAAAGAGTCGTAGAACCCGTCGAACTGCCATAAATTGTTATCACTGGCGGTGAAATTGTTGAGTGTGTAGTTTATGGGACTGGAACCCACACCATTGGAATCCAACGTGACAGATTGCAAGCCCGAATTGTATCCACTATACACCACAGTATAATCATCTATCGGGTTCACCCACACACCACGACTTGGGCCGGTGAAAGCACCGGATATCTCTTTGAACCCACCTATTTTTCTCGGGCGACCGCGTTGAAATCGCACCCACCTGCCGTTAGTGTAGAAATTTTTATCGAACACCGTACCATCGCGCTGAATCCCAGCTTGGGTATCAATCGCGAATACTTTAAGACTCATACGAACGTGCCGCCCGAGATGCCGCCGGTGAATGTTCCAGTGCCGGGTATTGTGAGCCCCGTGGCGGTAAGCGAGAATAGATTGACACCGAGAACGGCGATATTGAATTGCCCAGTTCCAGACCTGTACAAACCGGTGGTCGGCTCCGATCCGTAGTAAAGAGCGGGCGCAGCCACTGTGCCATTGACCAGTCCTATGGAAGACGATCCAGCTAGAACAGTATTTGCGTTCACCAGATTGATGGAGTCGCATATCAACGTGGCTTGCTGATTCGAAGCAATGGTGGCACTCGACGAACCCGATACGCCCGTAGTGATGGTGACGGTATACGATCCGCTTGACGTCGTGGCGTTCTGAATGTAATACACTTGCACCGTCTGTGGTACGACGATGGTGACATTACCAGTGATCGTCCCGGTGTATTTCTGAATGACATTGGCGGCATCGGCGCTGGTAAGTGTGTAAGTGCCCGACACCACTGGGTAAGTGAGCTGAGTGAAGTTAAAGTTAGATACTTGACCAAGTCCCACGGTGTAGAACGCAGTGCCCGAGCAGCAGATGATGCAAGAATCGGCGGGCTGCATCGAGATGGTGGAAGACCCATTGATCAGATCGCCACCACTGGCCGCGACGGTGAGAGTCCCGGTTCCCGCGTTCCGGACCAGCATGAACCAACTATTGGTGAGGGTGGTCGCACCAGTTAGAGTCAACGTGCCCGCGCCACCGGTCCAAGCATAGACCGCTGCCCGATCCGTGCCGAGCGCTGTGTAGTTCGTACTAAATGTGCTTACTGGCTGCGACTGATTGAGCGTTGTGGTGATTGCCACCAATCCATACCCGGCCAGTGTCGCTGCGTCAGCGCCGGATGACCCAATGCCGAATGCGATGATACCCCACGTGCCAGATGTGGTGGCGTTGGTGGTAACGTAAATGTACTGCGACTGCCCGGGGCTAATGGTTACGATGGTGTTGACACCAAGGTAGTCCTTTACATCAAGCGCGACCGTACCGGTGTTGCGGATCAGAGCGTCCGTGCCAACCGAAGTCTGGTTAGCCGGTGGCATGTAAAGGTCGTAGGCGGTGTTGGTAAGGTACACCTCCATGATTCGCGCCGCGTAGTTGTCTGTCGCGTTGCCGTTGATAGGCCACGAGAGCTGCGTCGTTGCGGTAAGGGTAATGGCACGGAAAGAGACATCAGTCGGCTGAATGACGTCACCAGTAAAGGGGCTGTTGAAGCTGGTCATGTGTCAAGCACCGTCGCTTGACGGTCTCCGATTCGGGTTAGGTCTTCCGATTTAAGCGTCTGAATAATGCCGTCGTACTGAGACTTCCACATCGGAAGACGTTGGTCGTTTTTCAGAAAGGGAGCCGACTGCAGTAATGTGCCGTAGAGCATCGCTTGGGGCGCGTAGATGGTGAACCAATTGGTCTGGTTACTGGAGTCCAGCGGTTGAAGGCGCTCGTAGTACAGTACTTCAAAATTATATGCCGCCGCCGGGGTGGGAGCCACGAGCCAGTGGTTGTAATCATAATCACAGTAGAACTCGGGCTTGCTGGTCTCGGTCGGGCTGGGCCAGTATTCGCGCAGGTACTCATACTTCCTGAGCAGCACCGGGAACCGCTCGCCCGCTACGGTGACGTTCATGGACACGGTCTTGTGCCACCGCGCCGGTTTGGTAATGGTGGCTTCCCCGATGACCATAGTGCTGGTGTTGACCGTCAGATTTCCAAGAAACTTGATGTCCGCCGCAAGAGTCTGCTCGCACAGCATGATGAAAAGCGGAATTTTCTCGATGGTCCCGGCGTCGGAGCGTTCGAGGTACGACTGTACATTTTCGACCAAACTGTCGTACGTCATTACCGCAGCGGTCGTCATGCCATCACCTCACAGTCGGAGCGAAATATATATTCTACCACACCGAACCCCTCCGGGTCAAGCCGCTACACATTTCGCTCAAAATGCGGGCAGTCTACCAAGGACTTGAAGTTCCCACCCCAGCGGTTTTTGGGGTGCAGGCTTTCCCAGTATGCGCCTAGCGGAGCCAGGATGCCCTTGTCCCAGATAATTTTGCCATCACGGAAGAAGTTGAGGTCGATGGCGCAACGCTTGAGATGAATGCTGTTCATAGTCTTAGACCGGCCTGTCTTGAAGTAGATAGCCTGCTGCTCTGGGGTACGTGCTAGTTCCCCGCCGGTGACCACAAAACCCATGTCTGTGGCATGCTGAATCAGCTTGCAGAAGTCCAGCAAAAACGCTGCTTGTTCTTGGCTTAGGCTCATTTTGCGCTCCTCATTTCTGCCAGCTTCTCGACGGTACGCCCGCCAAAGTACGCGCCCATAATCAGCATGCCCCAATTTCCCAGCAGGGTCACGTAGCTCTCATTGGCGTTGTAGCCGAAAGCGGACATCATGGCAAACAGGAAGTAGCCGCAGAAGATGGCAATCAGCGACATGGGTCGGATGTTTTTGGACAACCAAGAGTCGGAAGACATATCCGCTTTCCAGCGGTCGGTGATGTTCTCTGCGTCGGACTGTGCTGCTTTTGCATACATTTCCATCTCAGCCAACTCCAGCTTGGCCTTCTCGATGCCTAACTCAATCAGGCGCTCTTCATGCTCATACTGAAGTTGCCGCAGCTTCTCAACGTCGGCAGGAGTGGGGTTGTCAGGTATCTTGATGCCGAGCGTGTTCTCTACGACTTCTTTGCCCTTGGCCTGGATAGCACTGGACAACAGCCCTAGCCCGTTTTCAGCCAACGTGCCCAGCAATGCACCGATGATTGGGATCATTTATCTTCCTTTTTAAACGTGGTTTTCATTCCTGCTCTGTCCTCCAAAATGGCAATGTGCAGACGGTTGACTTGAATATCATCCCTGTTCTTTTGGATTTCTTTTTCCAAGTCTTGGCGTAACTTTTCCCTTGCCAACTCAGCGCCTGTGTTACTCGCTTGCTTATTGTCAGAGGTCACCACCAAACTGATTTTGCTGTTAAGGATAGTGACTTCGTGGGACAGGTTAGACAGAGCCGACATGAGATAAACCACGCACGAAAACAATAGCGGCAACAAAGCAAATGTGATTTTCTCAACCAAAGCGCTTTTGGTTTCCATTGCTTGAATTTTTTCTTCACTCATTAAAAGCCCCTGTTCGTTATAACGTGAAATGCGACACTGACAAGTGGTACAACAATAGCAGAAGCGCCAGAAATCCAGAGTGTGTTCATAATGATTGCCACTTTCATCTCTTTTTCCTTCTGCTTGCGCTCCGCTTCTTCTCGCTCCAGCGTGTTGCGTTCCTTTATCAGCCTAGTCCGCTCTGCCATCATCTCTTCCCAGACCGGGGCATTCCCGCTGTAGAAGAGTATGTCCTTCAGTTCCTTCTCATGTTCCCGAAGCGCCTTAGATGCCAGTGCAATCTGGAGAGCTTCAGAACTAATTTGTGCATTCGTCTTACCTATACTAGCAATCCGCGCCTTACTGCTTGCTAGGTGAACCGTATCCGCTGCTTGATAAAAACTGCTGAATTCTTTATATAGACTGTGGATATCCTTACCAAGAGCGACTGCTTTTTTATGCCAGCTACCGCGCCCTGCGCCATAGCGAATGCGGTAAAAGGGTCAATCATTTGTCAGCCTTGCTGTCGAGCTTGTCAAAAATCTGCTTCAAGATGGTCTTGACCTCGGCAATGTCCTCGCGGTAGTCACCCTTGATGACGTAGGTAGTAGGCAACGCGTTGACCTTGTCTTCGAGCTTTTGAATCTGCCGGGTCATGTTGTTAAAAACATATGCGGCCAGAAACCCAGCAACAGTCACTACAAGATTGAACAATTGCTGGTTTTCCACGTTTACTCCACTACGGTTGCGTCGGTCACTGCGGGCTGCGCCAAGGAGTTCTTGAGGAACCCAAAGAAAGCATCCCGACCAACTTGCATCTGGTCTACGTTAAATTTTGCCGAGCCAAGTTTGCGGTCTAAGTCCGCGACATGGTTGACCAAGATTTGCTGTTCTTGGGTCATGTCCTCAAACTGGTACTCAACGCCGTCGATAGAGATGGGAGTTTTAGTATTTACCATCATCGTCCTTTCAATGCGCCACCAAGGTCGGGTGGTGGCTTCCCGTTATGCGGCCCAAGGCAGTGCTTGCGATGTCGGAGACACGGGTGGGGTAATCATGCTGTCAATCTGGCCCTGCACGCACGCCTGCATATTGCTCACGGTCTGCGGGTCAGCCCAGCCAACCACTTGGGCTTGGGTCAGTTGAGCGTAGGGCGTGAACGCCTCGCCCTGCTGGATGGTGAACTGCTGGCTGAAGCCAATGTCGGCGGTGTATGTGCCGTCTACCCCAGTGACGAGGTAGTTGACGTTGACAACAACATCGGTTTGCCCTGCCTCTTGAGGCAGAGTGAACATTTGAGTTACGGTAGTGGTAAAAGTAGTCATGGTAAGTCCTTCAAGTTAAGGGTGGGTGGATTTATAGGCATCAAATTCTGCCTTGAGTTCTTTGATAGCGTTGACCAAGTACCAAGTCAAGTTATCGGAGTCAACAGACAATACGCCAGTTGATTCGGTCTTAACGCAGTCAGGTAAAACGGCTTGCAATTCTTGGGCAATTACACCAAGCTGAACGCCTTCTTTTTTGATGGCGCAATGCGTTTCAAGTTCCGTGACTTCTTCGGGCAGGCGATATTCAAAGTTGCGAACACGGATTTGCGTGATTTTGCTTAAACCATCAGTGTTATCAACAATGTTCTTTTTAAGCCGCTGGTCAGAAGTGATTGACCATGCCGCTGAGTTATTGCCTTGATAAACGCCATTGCTTGCATTGATATAACCAGTGTTTGACCCTTTGCCTGTTGCAGCCGCTGTGCATAAAACAATCTCACCAGTTACAGCAACACCTGATGCGGTAGCTCGAAAACCCAAATATGTATTGTTCACACCCGTTGTTAATACAAGACCAGCTTCATATCCCAATGCCGTGTTGTAATCTCCAGTTGTGTTTGCTTTTAATGCGGAATGTCCAATTGCTACAACTACTCCACCAGTTGTAGTATTTAGAGCTGCTTGATAGCCAACAGCCGTCCCACCGCCTCCAGTAAAGGAATTAAGGGCGTAATACCCCACAGCAGTGCTTTGAGAGGCGGTGGTGTTACTTGCTAACGCATAATTACCAAACGCACTATTGGATGAACCAGTCGTATTTGAAAGCAGTGCTTGAAACCCAAGAGAATTATTGTTTGTTCCAGATGTATTGGCCTTCAATGCTTGATAGCCAACAGCCACAGTGTATAACGCACCCGTTGTTTGGGTATATGCAGCCTGATAACCGACAGCAGTGCTTGCATCTGCGGTGGTGTTGGAATAGAGGGCTTGTATACCCAACGCCACATTTAGTGAGCCTGTGGTATTTGCATACCCAGCCTGATACCCCAAGGCCACGTTATTTGCGCCAGTAGTATTTGAGTAAGCAGCCTGATACCCCACAGCGGTATTGTTGCTTGCGGTGGTGTTGCCTGAAAGGGCTTCGCGGCCTACTGCAACATTACTTGTGCCAGTGGTGCTGCTTTGAAGTGCACCCCACCCAAAAGCACTGTTGTTACTGGCGGTGGTGTTTGACCCCAATGCACTATTCCCAACACCGGTATTAGCAGCGCCCGTGGTATTTTTCCACAATGCATTAGTTCCAATAGCAACATTCCCATCGGCAGTTGAGTTGTCAATAAGCGTGTTGATACCAATCGCAATATTGCTGTTGCCAGTTGTGTTGTTTTGCATTGAGCTATACCCAATAGCAATGTTATAGAGACCTGTGGTGTTTTGGTATAGCGCTCTATATCCCGCAGCAAAACCAATTTGGCCTGTGGTATTGCTAAACCCAGCTTGATAGCCAATAGCGGTTGATTGTCCGCCTGTGGTGTTGCCTTGAAGCGCACTTGTTCCAACTGCTACGTTTTGCGTTCCGGTTGTGTTGCTGTAAAGCGCATAATATCCGACAGAAGTGTTGTCAGAAGAAGTAGTATTTGTATAAAGAGCACCAATGCCAACGGCAACATTACGCGCACCAGTTGTGTTAAATGATAACGTGCCTGTTCCAAAAGCCGCGTTGTTATCGCCAGTTGTGTTTCTATATAATGCGGCTCCTAGCCCTTGGCCACCACCAACTGCGGTATTACTACTACCAGTAGTATTAAAATACATCGCGCCAATACCTACTGCTACGTTGCCTCCAGTGGTATTGCTAAAAAGTGCTTGTTGACCAATAGCAGTGCTATTACCTGATGTTGCGTTCCTTAACGCTTGATAACCTAAAGCAGTTTGTTGCCCGCCAGTATCTGCGTACCCTGCTTGATAACCAACAAAAGTGTTGTAGCCTACATTCTGATGGCTGGCTCCTGCTTGATAGCCAATATTTGTAGTGTAGTTAGCAGTGGTGTTGCTATACCCAGCCTGATAACCCACAGCAGTGTTGTTGCCGCCGGTGGTGTTGTTTTGAAGTGCGCTATGCCCAATGGCAGTGTTCTCACCGCCAGTACTGTATAAAGCAGCAAAATAACCAACTGCGGTGTTGTTAGATGCGGTAGTGTTGCTTGCTAAAGCACCCTTACCTAAAGCAGTGTTGAAGCTACCAGTAGTATTTGCTTGAAGTGCATAGTTACCAAAAGCTGAATTAGAAGAACCTGTTGTATTATTTTGCAAAGCAGCATTGGAAGCATCAGTAGCGCCACCAACACCAGTATTTTCAGTTCCGGTAGTATTACTTGTTAAAACATTTGCGCCAACAGCAGTTATTTTTCCTGTTGTGGTCGCATATCCTGCTCTGTAGCCAATAGCTGTGTTAAAACCATTGGTATTTACCGTGTAGTTATTAGAGTAAAGTGCTTGATACCCTACAGCGGTAAGCGCACCAGCAGTGGTGTTGGCTTGGAGAGCATAGTAGCCCAAACCAGTATTATTTGCACCAGTGGTATTTGAAAGCAATGCCGCATACCCTACAGCGGAGTTGTTGCTGGCGGTTGTGTTTAATGCAAGTGAAGAATTACCAATAGCGGTATTGCTGCTGCCGGTGGTGTTGGAGAGTAATGAGTTTACGCCAACTGCGGTATTTTCACCGCCAATGGTATTTGCTGTTAATGCGCTTGGGCCAAATGCCGAATTACCAGTGCCAGTGGTATTTGCTTTAAGCGCTCGATAGCCAACGGCAGTTACACTGCCTGTAGTATTTGTATACCCAGCCTCAAACCCCACAGCGGTGTTGCTGCTGGCGGTGGTGTTAGAACGAAGTGCGCTGTCGCCAACGGCGGTGTTTTGAGCGCCAGTAGTATTACTGTAAGCAGCTTGATGCCCAATAGCCGTGTTGGAGTAAGCGGTGGTGTTGGAGTAAAGAGCCTGATGTCCCACGGCGGTAGCGTAGGCTGCGGTGGTGCTGGAATATAGGGCACTTACGCCCATTACCGTATTAAGGGTTCCGCTGTTAGTGGAGTAAGCGGCCTGATACCCTACAGCGGTGTTGCTGCTGTTAACGTTGGAATAGAGAGCGCTTGTGCCTATTGCCGTATTAAAAGTTCCGGTGTTGTTGGAATACCCAGCCTGATAACCTACAGCTACGTTGTCGGAGGCGGTGGTGTTGTTTCGGAGGGCTAGTTGCCCAATTGCCGTGTTATTTGACCCAGTGCTACCAAATAACGCTAAATTGCCAAATGCTGCATTTGAACCAGTAGTTGTTACGCTGTATAGCGCGCCATATCCAAATCCCGCATTGTTAGTGCCTGTAGTAATTTGCGCTCCAGCATAAGGGCCAAAAACGGAATTCGAAGCGCCCGTAGTATTAAGCGCCAAAGCATTTATGCCAAAAGCAGCGTTGTCACTGCCAGTCGTATTTGCCGCCAAAACGCCAGAACCAATCGCCGTGTTGCTAGAAATAGCACCAGCGCCTCGGCCTACTCTAACTCCGTAGACAGTCAGGTCAGCCCCTGCGTACAGCAAGTTAGCGGAGCTTGTCTCAAGCCCGCCGGTAGTTGTGTAGACCACACGGCCCGTGGTCAGGCCAGAGTTGGTTATGGAGGACGAGGACAGCGTTGTGCCGTTCCATGTCAGGCTGGCAGACCCGGCCAAAACGCCCGAGGAGTTGAACTGAATCTGGGTGTTGCTGCCGCCCGCTGGGCCAGATGTGGCTCCCGCAAGCAGGGTCACCACGTTGCTGCTGTTCTTGTAGTACAGCTTGCCGTCGTTGGTGTTCAGAGCAAGCTCACCAGCGACAAGGTTTGCCGCCAGCGGGACGGAAGATGCCGTGGCGCTGTAGTACAGCGAGATAGGGGTGTAGCCAGTTGCAGCCATTAGAAAGTACCTCCAAATATTCCAGTTGTGGCAGTCACAGTCGTGAACGCGCCCGTTGTCGGAGTGGTAGCCCCAACAGTACCGTTGATGTTAATCGAAGCAGTCCC
>Ga0209191_1000461_pt1 | contig 31647 bp, 45 predicted proteins | sample S_130626_EF_Meta_FD_187320 | JGI IMG/M metagenome (GOLD analysis project Ga0209191, IMG submission 187320) | Freshwater microbial communities from Lake Simoncouche, Canada to study carbon cycling - S_130626_EF_MetaG (SPAdes) (version 2) | ecosystem: Environmental > Aquatic > Freshwater > Lake ...
ATTGATTCCATGGCAGGATCGTTTACTAAACTAATGCCATAAACACCTGTAGTTTCCCCTTCAATAAAATTTACTCTGTATGTTTCCATTTCTGCATCCATATTATATAAACGAATTAATTTAAAAGTGTAATACTTTAGTTAAATGTTGCTGTATCTATTCGGTTACGATCTAATGATTGAGCACTTGAAACATTGCCACTAACAACATACGCTTGTAGGGGTTGCTGTTGTTGACCTGCTATTGTTTGCGCTAATTGATTGGTTGGATTTTGCCCTACTATATTAAAACTTGGAGGGGCTGGAGCTGCAGCGCCACCACCTGCTGATCCACCACCACCACTACCTGGCGTTTTAACTGCTAAAATCTTTTTAACAGACGCATAACCTGAAACTAATGATCCAGCTGCTGCAACTGCTCCTAATGCAATACCTACAGGACCAGGAACCGCTGCCACCATTCCTTTATATGCTGAAACTCCTGATTGTATTGTATCTATTGTTGCTGCTGCAACTGCTGCTGCTTTTCCTGCGGCTGTACTTTCACCTAATAAAGTTGCTGCCGTTTTAAGACCTGAAGAAATTGCACTTAACGCCTTAGCTTTTGCGGCTGCTTTTTCTTCTTCTATTTTTTTTATTGCCTCAGCATTTGCTTTTTCGCTTTCTTCTTCTTTTTTTAAATAATCATTTTTTAAAGCAAGTTGTAATTCAGCATTCCCTTGAGCGGCTATGTATTCAGCTTCATATTTTTGTTGTCTAACTAATGCATCATAGTCGCTTTTTTCTAAAGTTAATTCTTGCAACTTTAACCATTGTTCATCTTCTTTAACAATTTTAGCTTGTTCTAATTCGGCTAATTTTTCATTCTTCTCTACTTCTAATTGAATTTCTTTGTCGTGTAATTCAAGTAAAAATTTTGTCTTATCTTCTATTGATAATTTATTATCCTCTAAAACAATATTTCTTTTTTCATCAATAGAAATTTTATCATTTTTTAATTTTTCTTCAATTAATTTTCTTTCATTATCAAATCCTTCTTGAATTGATTTTTCGTTATTGTCATTATTTTCTTTACCTGCTTTTTTATTACCTTCATTAATTTTAATTTGATTCCCCGCTTTAGTATTTTCTAAATTTTGTAATTCTTCAGTTAATGCTTGAGTTGCTTTATCACCTTCTGCTTTTATTCCAGCAGAATCAAATAATTTAGTTGATACAAAAGTTGTCGCTTTATCAATTCCCGCATCCAAAACATCAGTAACATTCATTGCTGCTACTTTTTGAAAACCTAATGCATCAGATACTTTATTAACACCAGCTATAATTATGTCAAATGGCTTTGCAATCATTCTAACCATAAATGTTCCTAATTGTAAACTTCTTGTAAAAATTAACTTAGTATATTTTTCATTTCTTTCAGCTGCTGCTACTTCAGCTTTTACACTTGATATATTTTGTAATAATTTTTCTTTCCCTAATTCAATAGTTTTTTCAATTTGTTCATTTTTTTTCTTTAAAATATATTCTTCTGACTTACCTTGCAACCGCAAAACATTATCTTGATTATCTAATGTTTTTAAGTTTAGTAATTGTGTTTGATAGTTAGCATTTACTTTATTATTTAAGTTCGCCTGAGCAGCACTAACACCATTTACAGCTTGTTTAATATCATCCCAATAAGCAACAATAGCACCTAAAGCAACAACTAAAACACCTATTCCTGTTGCCAGTATTCCCGTTTTTATTCCTTTTAAAGCATCTGCTGCAACCGCTCCTAATTGTTTAAAGCTATCTCTTGCCTCTCCTAATCCTTGTAGACCTTGAGCCAAAGCCATAGCACTTTGAACTTTTAAAAGTTGCTCTTGTAATTTTTTACTTTCAACACCAGCCAAACCTAAAGCACCTTGGTAAGCAGCAAATCCACTTGCTACACCTCCAATAGATGCACTTAATGCTTTAAACTTTGCATCTGGATTAAATGCATCGGTTAAGTTTTTTGCATCTCCTATACGGTCTTTTAGTTCTGCTGCTCTTTTAGCTGCCTCAACTGCTTCTCTTGAAGTTGCACCAAATTTATCCGACAATGTTTGAACATCCTGTTGCGCTTCCCTTAGCTGTCTTTTAAGGGATACAACATTATTTTCCGTATCCTTAATATCATCGTTAACTTTTAAGTTAATTATTTTTTCGACTGCCATATCCTTTTAATTTTATATTTTGCGCTTTTCCAATCTGTAGCCAATTCGTTTTTTCCCTTTGCCAATTCTATAACTTCACTTTTGCCAAGCCATTCTTCTTGCTGTAGTAAATCAATAATTAATCGTATCATAGTTGGTTTATTTCAATGTTAAAATCCGTAGTTCCTATTGTTATTTTTAAATCCCCACTTCTTGCGCTTCCCGTATTAATAGGAATTGTAACACGAATGTAATCACTTGCATTCCCTGTTGTTTTATTTACAGTTATCCAGTTATTTAAAGGAGTTGCAGTCCAGTTAGTATTGGAATCAATTTTAACCTCAAAATGTTCCTCACCTTTAGTAGCATTGTAAACAGTTAAACTAACCCCGTTTATTATGTAGCTTGTTACAGGTTCATGAATAGAATCAGCATCCACACTTAACAATTCACTATCTACAGTATAATCTGTTGAATCAACCCGTAATGAAGTTGTATTATCATAGCTATCAAATGGATCACTGAAATCACTAAACACTTCAATATCGCATTGGCTTGTAGTTAGATCAACTTTTAAAGATGAAATTTTATATTTCTTTTGTCCTATAATAAACCGATCATTTAAACCTAACCTTTGTAAAATTCTAATCGGCATTTTGCCCTTTACATTTAATACCCTTGTTTGCTTATTATATAAATCTTCAATGTATGTTTCCCAAAAGTTATGATATAAACTATTTGTTAAAGGTTGATAAAAGTAAGTTGAGTTATCAGCACCAAAATTTAAAGTATTTGTAACCTGATCAACCACTTTATTATCTTCAGTTGCTGTATGCCAAGTTGATGTAAAAGTCGCATTTACAGGGGATGGGGTTATTGCTGTTTTAATATAAATATTGCCGCCTGTATCAAAGCCATTTCTATAAAATAATAAAGGCGCTGTTTTAACAGGAGCTAAAGTTTTATCAACTGCAAATCCACATTGGTAATCTGTTGCTATAGTTGTTGCGCTATTAACTAACCTTTCAAACATCATATTTTCAAACTTAGATTCCATTTTAAGCTCATCACCTTGTATTTTAAAATCCGCTTTTAAATCGCCATAACCTATTTGGTTATTATCGAAGTATTGATTGCCTAAAATTGCTGTTGCTTTTTGATATTTAAACTCAATAAACTTTTTAGCTTTTGGTTTGTTTACTGTTATTTCTTTTAAATCTATAAGGTTAGATATATCATAAGATTTGCCTTTGCTATACCAATTATCTAAAGTGTCAATATAGTAATTTGAACTTGAAGTTGATTTTAAAATTAAATTAAATTGTATTATCAAGCTATTAAAGAAATCCTTAACTTTCATGTTAGGTATTTGCTCTGATATTTTAACTATTGCATTAGTTGTTGTTTGTGATGCTGATGTTGCATCAATTCTTCTCTGCTTTAGAATTCCAGCATTAAATTGCCTTCCACTGTATCGTAAAACAGTAGTAAAAGTTAATTGACCTTCAATAGCTGAAATTTTATAAGTAAATAAATGATTGTTAGGATCATCTTGCCAAGTTGTATTATAAGGATTTAACATTACATTTCCTTGTAAATTATCGTAAGTATAGTACAAAATTCCATTATCAAAAACGTCTACTTTATATAAATTATTTGTAGTTGGATAAACCCATAAAATTATGCCTATGTCCCGATAAGCTAATGATGTAAAATTATTAACCCAATCAATATTAACAGAATCTGTAGTTATATTTATTTCAGGAGTTGCGAGAGCCCAATCAGCTTGAATAACATTTAAAGAAGTATAATTAATTAATAATGATGTTGAACTTTGCTTTAGCCTACCTGTATCACGATGCAACCACATAAACAAATTATAAAAAATAGCACGATCAAAAAAATCACGGCTAAATGTTAAATTGTATTTTTGCTCAATAGCTTCAATAATTCTTATAACTCGTAATGCGGGTTTAAAATCTTTGTATTCTATTGTATTAGTGCTGAAGTTTAAATCATAATTATTATTTGTGCCGTATCTTAAATAACTTTGAGCACTTATTAAAGGATAGTAAACATCCCCGCTATTTATAGAAGCTGTATTAAGACTATTAATAACCGAACTACTATAAGTATGATCGTAGGTTGTTATTGTTTCAAACAAATGTTTTAATTCATCTTCACCAAATTTATCAGATAACCCAACGCCAGCACCAAAGAATGTTACTGAATAACTATTTGGCACACCATTTTTTAATTTTGCTGAATCTAATTGTAATGATCCGTATCTGAATGGCGTTTGATTTACTTCGATATAGGCATCAACTCGAATGTTAGCATTATAAGCGTTGGCTTGCGAATCATCACGCCTTAAAACATCGCCTGAATACCAATAATCAAACATTTTGTTATTAGTAGGTGAGCAGGGGATTGTGAAATTTTGAGTAAAATCCGTTCTTACTTTAGAAATATCAGATAAATTTTTAATTTGTAGATTTATTTCAATCTTTTCATCCTTAAATAAGTCCAAAGCTATGTAACCATCCGCATCAAATCGCTTTAAATATAGGGTAACATCCATTAATAAACTTGATTTAACTTGTTAAACGAATATTCAAAGTCCATTGTGTACTGAATTAGCTTGTCAAACAACCTTGATTTACGTTCAAATGACTTTTTATTTATGTTAACTGGCAAATATTGACCGTCATTTTCTAAATAAACGAACTCCGATAACATCAATTCATCAAATAATACGTTGTAATACTCAGGTAAGTAGTCAGTATTGCACGTTATTTTTTCTTTTGCATTAGGATTAAATGTTTTTTGCTGATGCGATTGTAAAGAATACTCACCAAATGATGAAATTATAGGCATATATTCGCTACTTTCAACCTCAAATGATTGCTTATTTCTTAAATTAAACGGGATTGATTGCCATACGCCATATTTATTTTTAAAGAAACAATTATATAAAGGATATTTGCAGGCATCTTTAACCGTTATGTAATGATCTTCATTACCTGTTTCATAAGTAAACCTAACTAAAAAGAAATCGCCTAAAAGTTCATCTTCTAAATAGCTATTTATATTTATATAAGAAACTAATTGATTGTTAAACTCAGGGTTTAATGTAAATGGTTGTGAAACGCCACCTACTTTAATACTCAATAATCCTTCGCTTAAAAAGTAAATAGGATAATCTGAATACATATATACAATATGATTAGTTATACTACTTAATACGTTTGTTTGTAGCTTAGGATTCATTAACTCAGTATGGTAACCAAAGCCATCAACAGCGTAAAAGTTTTTAATTTGCTGCCCTATATTGCTACCTTGATAAAAAGCGGTTAGTGTTGTTTCTAACCAAACTGAATCATAAGCGGTTGAAGTGTTAACCCCAATACCAAATGTAGGGATATTTGATTTACAATAATCGTTTACAAATTTAGCTACTTCAAAATTTATCTTTGTTTGCCCTGCCTTTATAACCTGATTTGATAGTGTGAATTGTGGCGTGTTAGGTTTGTCAACATCAAATTCCCCTCGGTATATTCTTATTTCAATTTCAGCTGAATCAAACAAAACAGTTGGTTCTATAAATACGTTAAACGGGCTTCTTGATAAAATAATGTTATCCCTAAAAAGTACATTTGCTACATCTACATAATTTAAAGTTACATTTGTAGAAACAGAAACTGTTGAAATAGTTACATCCGTTTTATTTAATACAATATCAACACCATCATTAACTTGAGTAACTGTAGCCCAATAATATGGTGCCCAAAAGTTAGCTAAAAAGTTATATAGGTTTACAATAGTATCTAATTTAACAGCTCCTATTGTAATTTTTCCCGCTGTTAATATTGGCGCAAATTGAAACTGATAATTAGTTGCTGTTATAAACTCCGAAGGGATTGCTAAATTATATGTAAATTCTTCTGTTGTAGTTTGACTTATTAATTCAGGTCCTGTTATAGTAACTAACCCGCCTGTAGTATTAGTATAATTATGCAAAGTAAAAGTATCAGTTCCTAACCCTGTTACATTTATATAAATATCATAAAAACCTGCAGCGTTTACTGTAGGTGATAATGAATAAGTTATAGATGCATCTGTATCAAATGTTTCTAAGTTTGTTTTTAAATTTGAAATTGTTACCGATGTTGTAGCGTTTCTAATTGTGTTAAATGTATTGCTTGTTGAAGATGTAAAAGTTTTATCTATATTTTCTAATACACTTCCATTCTTTTTTATATCCAAAACAAAATAATTACCTATTGTAGGGTTGCCAGTGAACGCTATTTTAAATCGCCATACATTTGTAAATTCAGGGTTATCTATTAACCTAACTTCTATTTTCTTTGCCATTATATATCTTTTAAACTAAATTCCATAAAATTCTCAACATCCAATCCATACGCTTCAGCAACTTCATTAGGCAATTCTTTAAACGCCTGTTCAAATGGTTTGGTAAAAAACAAACTTGGCTTTATACCGTTTATAAATATACCCCTTGCAATTATCCATTGTATTGATTGCGCTAATTTTTTTGGATCTTGTACTTTTCTTGTTTTAAATTGCCCTGAGCTTGTTCTTGGAGCTATACCCCTTCTTACAATCCATTTGTCTAACTTTGCAGGTGGCGGCATTTTAGTTGTATATGAATATTCAGTATTGTATTTTTTCTTAACCCCACTAACCCCTTTATCCTGATACAATCCGTATTTTTCCATTGTGAAATCTAAAGCAAAACTATTCGGCATAACTTTAGCAACGCCATCAATACTATTGCTTAGCTTCTTGCTCGAATCTTTATTCATCGAAGCTAAATTTGCTTTTGACTTTGCAATCACAAACTCCTTAAATTCATCAAGTGTTTTTTGAGTTTCTTTTTTATTCATCGCATGGATCATAAGAATTAGTAATACTCAATTCAAGTTGAAAACTACATCCATCTAACATATTTAAAAACTGTAAGGATATTGCCTCAGGGTTTGTTTGTGATGCAACTTCAATATCATTTGCATTTATATTTTTTAAAGAATAAAATAACCTGTTTGAAATCGCAACCGCTTTGTTATAGTTGCTTAGCTCGTTATCATTTCGTAGCCATTTATCAGTTGATGTTATTTTTGAAGTGTCCCTAATGTTTAAAATATAAACATCAAATGTAAAGCTCATAACCCCCATTGCATAATTTGGATTGAAGCTTAAGAATTGAATATGCCCTAATGGATAATTTGTTTTTTTATCCATATCAATATCATTTGAAGTACCATGTGTTACTACATTAATATCAGGATCGGCAATTAACAACCCCTTTAGATAATTTATAACTGTATTAAATTCGTTATTCATGCTTTTTTAATTGTTTATTTTCTTCATTTGCTAAATCAATCTTAAATTCTAAATATGTGAGAAATTGATGAATATTGGTTTGCGTTGCTCGTTTAAAATCAAAATAGTTTCCTCCAGCAACTGTGTAAATTGATTGATACCAGCCCCATTTTCCGCCAAATGTTTCTCCAATAAATCTGTCTCCGCTGTCGGTTGTTGTAAAAAGTCCCTCGTAGCTTTCAATAATTCGCTGTTTAAATTCGAAAAAAAAACCATCGAACTGAGTAACAATTCTAAAGGTAGTTTTAACATACTTTCACACGTATCATCTGATCCCTTATAATCTTCTAATATATACTTACTACCTAATTTCTTTTTTATTGGTCTGTAAAGCACCGCCATAGCCCTATGATAGTTTTCAGGATCCGTAAAGTATTTATCCAAATCGATATATTCGCCAGCGCTTATATTATCAAAGTTAGGAATGCGCCCTAAGTCTTTGTAAATTTGTATATCCCTCGGCTCAGTATTTAGAACGTCAACAATTTGCTGAGCAATTTCCTTCATATCCTTAATAGGAATTTTAAGCACATCTTCAACGCTTAAATCACAAAAGTTTGCTATAATAGAAACCATTATAACTTCATCATCGACTTCTTCAAGTTTAGTAATGCGGTTGTATTTAATAAACTGTTCAATAGTTACATCTTCTAAAGATGTTGGTATAAGTATCTTCATAATATATAAACGAAATTAATCAAAATTGTAACGCCCATAATTAGGTTTGCCGATTAAATCCCAAACGGCATAACCTAAAGCATCTAATAAATGGTTATAATCATCAATAGGCGTTTGGCTTTTAGAATCGTGCCAAACGTAGTTATTTAGTTCCTTAACTAAGTTAGTTGAATTAGGATCTATTATTAATTTATAGTCTTGTACTAAAGCAATCCGCTCAATTATTGTAGGTTTTTTAATACCCTTTATATTTAAACCCCTGCTTTGTAATTCAGATATTAAACGGGGCTCAGCACTATCAGCAATAATTAAATTAAAGGCACCGCAATACCGATTATTTTCATCGTAGATTTGTGAAGTTGTTAACCCCGTTTTATAAAGTAGTTCTTTGCAATAGATTTGTTTGCGGTCTTTGTCAACAGAAACCTGAATTAAAGTTGTTGGATCAATACTAAATCCAAAATCTTGTCCGTAAACAGATTTGTTTACTTCTTTAAATTCATCAATACGCCAGTTAGTAAATACAACGCCCTCAGCTTTGTTTAACCACCCACCTAATATTTGATGTTTGTATTTTGTAGGGTTGTTTACTTTGATACGTTCAACTTCATTAATAAAAGATTGATCCAGGTTATTTATGTTATCTAAGTAGGTAGTGTGAATATAAGTAACATCTTCTTTAATGCCGTTAAATCCTTCTTGTATGCCCCTATCTTCAAAGAAGCGCTTATATATCCAATGCTCTTTAGTTGCAGGGTTAAGAATTAATATAACTCGATTCTGTTTGCCCTTTTGCCTAATTGATAAATTGATTTTATCAAAGACTGTTTCATCTGTTAATTCTTCAGCTTCATCAACAATCCAGGTTGTAATACCTTGCAACGATTTTAAGTTAGCCGTTTGATCCCCTGAGCTTGTTCTAATGCCTCGAAATATAATATCGGTGTTAGATGTTTTATTTTTAATTTCTGTTTTGTTAACCTCAAAAAATGGCTCAGCATTCATTAGCTCAATCTTTTCTTGAAATTCAGGAATGATTGACAAATGTGCCGAAGTCATTGTTTGCCTTGTAAAAAGTATTTTATGATCGGGCTCAAAAGATAATCCACAAAGATAGGATGCAACCCCGAATGATTTAGAAGATCCACGCCCACCCGTTACAATATAGTAACGTGTTTCGTTATTTACTAAAGGATAGTATTTAGGGTTTAATATTATCAAATTTCAATACTTCTTTTAAATCAAAGTTATTAACAGTAACTAAACTTTCAGTTGTTTGTTGCGGGGAACCATAACCTGAATCCATTAATGCTTTGTAAGCGTTTACATCGCCATCCCTTGCTTTTTTAATTAGCGCTAAAGTCATTAAATCTTCTTGCGACATTGTTTCCTGTTCGCCTGTAATTGGGTTCTTTAATGATTGATTAACTTCAAGCCATTGCCTTGCTATTGTGCTTCGGTTTTTACTTCCTTTAGGTCGCCCTGCAGGGTTTCCGCTTTCGCCTTTTTCAAATGGTTTTAATGTGCCTCCGTTTTTACCTTCCATAACTCTGTTTTTACATTGTAACTCCGTTGCGTTTGATTACTAAAGTCTCATCTAGCTTTTTCATTCTATCTATAATTACTTGACAATACTTTGGATCGAATTCAATTGCATAAGCTTTTCTTTTTAATTGCTCGCAAGCAACCATTGTGGTTCCGCTTCCAGCAAAAGCATCAATTACGATGTCTCCTTTTTTACTACTGTTTTCAATCTGATATGAAAATAAACCTACTGGTTTCATTGTAGGGTGTTCTCCATTTCTGCTTGGTTTATCAAAATTTATAACTGTGGTTTGTTTTCTGTCTGCATACCATTTATGACTGTCTCCTTTTAACCAACCGTACAAGCAAGGCTCGTGCTTCCATTGGTAGTCTTGTCTTCCCATTACCATTGAACTTTTTACCCAGATCAATTGTTGTTTTAAAAGCCAACCAGCATCTACCATAGCCTTTGCAAAATTTATAATTTCAGAAGGAGCGTGCCAAACATAAATTGCACCTCCTTTTTTTATAACTGTTGACTGAGCAGTATAAAAGTCATAAAGAAATTTATAAAAATCATCATTGCTCATTGAGTCATTTTGTATAGTTAATTTTTCTTTTGTGGCTCCTTCATAAGCAACGTTATAAGGAGGATCTGTTATAACCATATCTGCTAACTCTCCTTGCATTAATTTTTGAAAAGTATCTGTTTGAGTGCTATCGCCACAAAGTAATCTGTGTTCCCCTATTTCAAAAAGATCTCCTAGTACAATATCAGTTTCAATTCCACCTTCAGGAACGTCAAAATCATCTTCTTCGGCTTCTAATACTTCAGGATTAAAATCAATCGGCAAATCTAAACCCCATTCTTCTAATTTTTCAGTATCCCATTCATTAGCTAACATATCCCAATCCCATTCCCCAAAACCTACATTGTCTTTAACAATAAATTCCTTTTGTTGTTCAACTGTTAAATCATCAGCTTTTAAAATATAAACTTCTTTTAACCCTGCTTCTTTACATGCTTTTAATCGCATGTTACCTCCCAAAACTATCATTTCATTATTAACAACAATAGGTCTTAGCTTTAGCATTTCAGGAAACTCCTGTATTGATTTAACTAATTTTTTAAATTTATCATCTTTAATTAAACGAGGGTTGTTCGGGTTGCTTTTTATTTCAGATATTTTAACTATCATATTCAGCTAATTTGTTTAACTTTTTTAATATAGCTTTTTTAACCCCGCCGTTAAAGCTTTCATCTGTAACATCAGCATTAAACGCCTCGTTATAAACTTGCAGCGGGTTGCTTTCAATTAGTTCTTTTTGTGCTTCAGTTAATACTGTAGGTCTGTTAAATGGAAAATGTACGTTAAGCCATTGCTTTCTATTCTCACATTCTTTGCACTTCTTAATTTGGATTACTTCGGTAATTGATTCAACAATATCCCCGAGTCCTTTAGCTTTTCTTTTAGTTTTAGTTTGCATTGTGTTATAGTTCTTATTGATATACCACTATCCCGACTAAATTTTCTTAAGCCATCGTCAGTTGAATGGTAAATTATTATTTGTTCATGGCTTCTTAAGTTGTCAAATTCTATATTTAACCTTTCGTAAAAGTCGTTAATGCTGTTTAGTTGATCCCAATCTAACAATTCAGCTATTAAATTGAAGTCAAAATCGTTAAAATCAACGCAATCAATTCTATTTTTAATCGTTTTTTGCTTCTTTGAATCGTTGTAAAGTGACTTTAAAGTAAAGTAAACATAGCTATTATTAATTTCTTTGTCAATTTTATGCAGTTTTAAGTACATATCCTGCACCATATCTTTAGCAGTGTCCCTATCTTTAGATATATCGTATGCCATTTTAAGCCAAAGACTATTGTTTTTAGCTAATATTTCTAACATTTAAAGCAAATTATTATATCCATCTTTAAATTTAATCACACGTTCACATTCCATTTGTAAACCTATGCTGTAAACAAGTTCGTATATTGAGCCGCCTATTACTATGCAATAGTGAAATCCATCCTTTGATCTGTAGCCCGCTTGTATATCCATAGCAACAAAGTGAAAGTCTACATAATCTGTATCTTCTTCATCATCGCCATATATCAATAATCGTGCAATCATTCTACAAAGTTATAAATAATAAATATGGATATGTTAAATTTATGTTAAAATTTAATTTATTGTTGTTTAATTAATTTATTGGCGTATATTTGCTGAAGTATTAACAACAAAAACAAAAACAAAATGGAAGCAATTTTAAAAGTTACAGGATTTACAGAATTAGAATTTACAAAAATTTATACTGATGCGATGAATAAATTAATGAGCGTTGGTTATAATGAAAATGATTCAAGAACAATAGTTATAAAAGGAATAGAAAAAGCATTAGGATTATAATAAAAAAACAAAGTGGAGCAGCATACTATAAACTGCATTAATAATTAAAACAAATATTATGAAAAAAGATTTAACATTAGAATTATTAGAATCAGGTTTAAACTTAGATTCATTCTTTAACATTTCAATTAATCATTCAACAGTTAGAATGATAGGTGATTTCAATACTGAATTATTAGAACAAATTACAGCTTTAGGGTTTAAACGAGCTTATATTTTATACGATGATACTCGTGTTGATATGATTGAATTTAAAAAAGCTAATTTACAAATCGTTTTAAGCATTTAATTATGAAAACATTTTTAAAACCCCGCAATCAATATACTTTTATAATAGTAGTAATTTTATACATAACTCTTCAATTTTTAAGATAATGAAAAAAAACATTAGAAATGCAGGTCGAAAACGATTGTTTAAACCTGATGTGCTAACCGCTGAAATTAGAATGATAGTTCCTTCAGCAACTAAAATAGAAATAATTGAATTTATAAACGATAAAAAAAAGCCCTACTTATGGAAAATAGAATTATAGATCATCTTATAACTAATGTTAAGTTATATACTGGCAAAGATTTATTAACTGTTGGGTTAGAATCTGAGTATGAAAATTACAAAGTTAGCTTTTACGGTCTTAAAGAAAATAATTATAAGTTAGTTGTTGAAGATTTTGGATTGTCAATTAATAAAAAATGGCGTCAATACTATCCAACTGATATGCAAACTGAGCTAATGCAAACTAAATTAATAAAAGCTGTTAGCGATTTGCAAGATGAATGCTTAGAAGATGATTTAACGGATGAAGGCATAGAAGATTTGCACGAATATTTTGGAGTTAAACGATCTAATTTTTATTAATATGAAACTATCTAAAGAACAAAAGCAATTTATTCAAGATGAATTTATCAGCGGGTTAAAAGCCCTTGTATTTATCCTATCAATTTCAATAATCGGAATCTTAATTTATTTAAACTTATGAAAACAATTAAAGAACTAAAAAAAGAATATAAATGGATGGCTAAAAATGGAATTGATTTAAGCGGTTATAACGTAGATCACTTTATTAAGCAACCCAATACGCCACAAAGAAGTTTTAAATCAAATCCAACGGCTGTAAAGAACTTACATAACTACAAATTTAAATTCAACAGGGATATTGATTCAGGGATTTTAGCATTATATGAACGAATAGAATTTTTAAAATTTCTAAAGCTATGAAAATTATAATACAAACAAAATTTGAAACTTACACAACTGAATTTACTAATGTAGATGTAAGTATGGAGCAAATTACAAAAGCATTACAAGGTATGTTATTAAGTTACGGTTGGGATATTGAAACTATAAAAGAACATATTAAAACAGAAGAAGATATATATAATCAACCCCCACAAATGTCATGAAGTACATATTAATATTATTTGCATACGAATTTTTAAGATCAAAGTTAATTTGGTTATGGTATTATTTAATAAATAAAGGAAAATTATGAAAACAATTAAAATATATAACGAGGATTTAGAATATACATTTACTTATGAACAAGTTGATAATAATTCAACAGTATATCAGTTATATGAAAATAAAAAATTTATTCATAGAATTGTAGATACTGGCAATAACTTTATTTTAAATGGGCATAAATTAGATTATGATGAGTTTGCGGATTTATTTATTTTTTTTAAATGTATTAAAGAAATAGATAAAAATTTAATGAGTGAATATAAAGTAGTTTCTGAAGAAGAAATATTTAAAATATGAATGCAAAAGAAAGAGCTGCTAACTATATGCGCTTAAAAAGTGGTTACGATCAAAGATTTAATTATAAGCCATCAAAAATTATAGCGCTTGAATTATATTTTATATTTAGTTATGGCGTTTCAGTTGGTGCCGTTGCCTATAAATTAGGATTTAACAAAGCGCAATTAGATCGTATAGTAGATGAATGGCAAAATAATAATGGTTATTTAATAGTAGAATCAAAAATAAATTTGGATATTAAAAAATAAGTATTATATTTGCTTAACAATATCGGTCAGGATATTTAAAAAAACATTAATAGTTCCTGACTTTGCCTGTACTGACCTACAGGATTTAAGTCAGGGATTTTTTATTTAACAATATGAAAAATACATTTTTAGAATTTTGCAGGGAAACAATGGGATATACATTCCATAGCAAAAAAACAGGTTATCAAGTTTACAAATTTGAGCTTTATTGGAGCGGATTAACTCCAAAAGAATGCTTTGAAAAATTTGACAGTAAAGTAATTGAATTTAAAAACATTTATTAAGATGAAAAATATCGCTACAGCTTTATTAAAAGCACAAACAGAAATGAGCAATCCAAAGAAGGATGCAACTAACCCATTTTTTAAATCAAAATACGCTGATTTAAACGCAGTTCGGGAAGCGGTTATACCAATACTTAACAATAATGGAATTGTTGTATTACAGCCGATTAAAAATATTGAAGGTAAGAACTTTGTAAGCACAATTTTAATGCACGAATCAGGCGAAATGCTTGAAAGTTTTACCGAAATAGTATATAACAAATTAAATGATGCGCAAGCTCAGGGATCAGGGATAACTTATGCAAGAAGATACGGGCTTCAATCATTTGTTTGCGTTGGCGCTGATGATGATGATGGCAATAAAGCAAGCGCTCCAGGTGATATTAACATCGCAAAATTAAAAGCTTGCAAAACTATAGATGAACTTTCAAAAGTGTTTAAATCTATAAACAACCCTTCAAAAGAAATAACTGCATTAACTGTTGAACTTAAATCAAAACTATCATAATGGGACAATCAGGAAATATATTTTTACAATTAAAAGAAGATGAAATGCTACAAATGTACGATTCAACTTTTACAAAAAAAGAAGCTATATTAACAGGCAAACGAATGGTTGATAATGTAATTGAAAATGGCTTAGTAGGTAAGCATGAATTTATGACTACACTTGTACGTCTAAAAAATGTAATTGATGCTGCCGAAAGTGAAATGCGAAATTTATTGCCATGTGAAAAAGTAACTATTAACGGGGTTGAATTTAACCCTGTTGATGGTGGCAATACAATTAACTATGCTGATGATGAAATATACGCTACTTTAAAAGCCGATTTAGATGCAAGGGTTGAATTACTTAAGCTTGCACAAAAACAAACTATAATTGATGCTTATGGTAACGATGTGCCAAAAGTTTCAACAACGCCAAGAAAATCATCGATAACAATTAAATTTTAATATTATGGAAATTACAGGATCAGTTAAATTAATCGGGCAAACCGAAGAAGTAGGAACTAATGGCTTTACAAAAAGACTATTAGTAGTAACAACGAATGAGCAATATCCTCAAGATTTGCCTATTGACTTTGTTAAGGATAAAACATTTTTATTAGATTCTTTTAAAATAGGGGATGCAGTTACTGTTGGCATCAACTTAAGGGGATCTGAATACAACGGCAGGTATTATTTAAACGCTCAGGGTTGGAAAATTAACAAAGGTGTTAATGATATGCCGGTGCATGATGCTAAAGTTATTGAAGTTATTGACAATCATAATATTTTGCCTTTCTGAGAAAAAACAAATTTAAAATTATTAATTAAAACATTTGATTTAATAAAATAATTTGTATATTTGCTAAAGAATTGTGCATAATTCAAATAAGTAAAAACATTAATAGCTTTTTAGCGTTAGTAGGGATGCACCCCGAAAGCGTTGAAAAGCTTTTTTTAATTTAATAGTTTATAGGTATCTTAAAACCTTTATTATAATGGCAAAATTTGAATTAAAATTTATTGATGCATATGGATTTCATTTTATTGAAGTACATAAACAAACTATTGAACTCTATACTAAAAATGAAGATGTAATTTATATCAGTATAGGAGATTGGAATAAAGAAAAATCTGATATGTTTATTAGATTAGATAAATCTACAGCAATTAAATTTGCAAAAACCTTGCGAACTGAAATTAACAAAATTACAGAAGGTGAGGTTTCTAATGGCTAAAGAACTTCCATACTTTAAATTTGAACCTAACCAATGGGAAAATGGTAATATACAAATGCTTTCTCGTGAAGATAAAGGGTTGTTTATTGACTTATGTTCAATGTATTGGTCAAGACTTGGGGATGTGCCTTTAAAACTTGCTATTCAAAAGTTATGCGCTGGCAATGCGACCGCATTAAATTCGCTTTGCGATGAGAAAATAATTGAAGTTTTAGATAGTAATATTTTTATAAAATTCTTATCAGAACAACTAAATGAATTTGAAGATACTAGTAAACAAAACTCAAAAAATGCAAAAGAAGGTTGGGAAAAGCGCCGTAAACTAAAGGATGAATGCGAGCGCAATGCGACCGCATCAAATCCGCAATGCGAAAACGATGCCATAAGAGAAGATAAGATAAAAGAAGATAAGATAAATAGCTTAGAAGCACGCTCCCAAATTTTTAAAGATAGTTTATTAGAATATAAAAATAAACATCAGGTTAATATGCTAAAGGAATTTTATAACTATTGGACCGAACCAAATCAAAGCAAATCTAAAATGCGTTTTGAATTAGAAAAAACTTGGAGCTTAGATCGTAGATTAGAAACTTGGGCAAAACGAGAAAATTTATTTAATGTTAAACCACAAATAAAACAGGATAGGTTATGAAATTAAAAGATGCAATACAAAGAATGCAATGGCGATTTAGCCAAACTAAACAATTCACACCAAACAAAAATGATGCTGATGCCTTTAATTTGATTTTAGATTATATAAACAACTCAGTAAAAAAAGAAGTTAATCAAAATGAATTGTTTGCAAAATTATATGTTAAGATGCTAACCGATTATTTAACCTGTTTAAACAACGATGTTGATGCTTCACAAAAAGCAATTAGCCAAACATTAAATAAACCAATAGATAACTTATATTTGGATTTTAAAAATAGATTTAATACCTATGCATTTAATAACTTCTTAATTTCTGAAGGATTAGACTTTAATAAACACCCAGCTTGTTACAATGCAGCTGAAGAAAATGTTAACAAAGAAGTTACAAAGCATAAAGATTGGGAATTATACGCAAAGGGAATTATGGATTCAGATGAAATTGAAATGCAACTAAATTGGATCATAAGTTTAAACTTAAATAACTACAAAAATGTTTGATAAAATTATTATTCAGGATGATCCGTTAGAAGATAAATTAGATTTTAAAAAAATAGAATTAGAATGCTATATTAACCCTGCAAAAGAAATACAAAGGCAGCCGATTGCAATTTCAATAGGCGAATCACAATATAAAAATGAAATGTACCCTATCCCGTTTGGGAGTTATGGCGATTTTAGTTGCATAGTTGGAGCTTCTAAGTCACGAAAAACTTTTGTTAAATCTATGATTGAAGCGGGTTACATTGGCGGGGATGCTAATAAATATACCCATATCAAAGGGCATAACAATCAGGATAAATTTGTAATTAGTTTTGATACAGAACAATCACAATACCATACGCAAAGAGTTACAAAGCGGGTTTTAGAAATGGTTGGATCTAATTACGAATATTACAAAAGTTATTCGCTTAGGCAATACGATCCGCTTGTTAGGTTTCAATTTATAGAATGGGTTATGTTAGAATCTGAGTATCGTAATAATTTAGGATTGGTTTCAATAGATGGCTTTGTAGATTTAATTACTGATTTTAATTCTTTAGAACAATCAACACAATTAACTGAAAAGTTATTAAATTGGACATCGATAACAAAATGCCATTTAACAGGGATATTGCATAAGAATTTTGGCACCTCAAAACCTGTAGGGCATGTAGGTAGTTCAATTTTAAAAAAAGCGGAAACAGTTTTATTTGTTGAAAATGAAAATAATTTAACATTAGCCAAATGTGAATATAGCCGTAATTTGCCATTTGATAATTTTGCAATAGATATTAACAAAGACTGGCTTCCATTTGTAACTGAAATAAACGGGATTAAAAAAAATAATTGGTTTTAATATGAAATTTGAACAACAACTTAAAGAACTAACATCTTATATCGAAGTATATAACAGCGTAAGTTTAAACGATGGCGAGCAGCTGAATTATTTATTACAAAAGATAAATACTATTTTGTTTTATTTGGAATCCGAAAGGGCAAAGTATAAGCAACTTTACGAAATTAAAATATATGAATTAACAACTGATAAAAAGTTAGCAGTAAATCGAGCTGTTAATTTTGCCGAAGTTGAAATTCCTGAGCTTTATTTATTGCGTAGAATAATGGATTCAGCATACAGGGTTAGCGATGCTATCCGTACAAATATATCGTTTTTAAAAAATGAGCGTAATCATTCAAGATGAAACAGCCAAAAACAAAGAATTGCATTCAATGTAATAAAGCATTTAATCAATACAACTCACTTGTAAAAGTTTGTTCAACTGATTGCGCTATTGCATATTCTAAAATCAAAGTTGAAGAAAAAGCAATTAAAGACGTTTTAAGCTACGAAAAATTAAAAAGTATAGATACATACCAAAAGAAGTTAAAAGCGTCTCTAATCAATACTAAAATGCAAATTCACGCATATATACGCAAAAGAGATCAACATAAAAATTGTATTAGTTGCGGTGCTGAATGGAATGATACATTCCAAGCGGGGCATTTTTACTCAGCAAATTCTTTTAATACATTAAAATTTAACTTAGATAACATTCATGGGCAATGTAGAAAATGCAACCTATTTTTAGAAGGCAATTTTGATAACTATGCATTAAATTTACCAAATCGAATAGGTCAGGATCGGTATTATGATTTAGTTAAATTAGCAGGTATTGACAAACAATATAGCAAAGTTTGGGATTTAGATAATTTAAAAGAAATTAGATTGAATTTAAAGCTTGCCAACTAAGTTAGAAACATTCTCAGCAAGGTTTACAATCTTAGTAGCATTTTTTAAATACAACCTGAGCAATATTACAAAGCAAATAATAAAAACAAAGCCAAGAACAACAACAATCCAAATTAGCCAGTTCATATTAAATTCAACTTTTTTAATTGATTCCTTTGCCTTTACAGTTTGTTTTACTTCTGCAACTTCTTTTTTAGCTTCAACTTTATTTTCATTTGTTTTAGTTTTATCAGTAATGTACACTATTTTAGTGTTTGTATACGTTTTACCACCAAATGTTATAGGTTTTGTTAAATCTATAGGTTCAATAGTAAATGATGTTTTAAATCCATCTGTTTGCGTTTCTGTTTTAGTATCACTAACTACTTCTTTTTTTTCTTCTGTATCTATTTTAACTTTTTCTTTGTGTTTGAATATACTACAGCTGCTAAACATCATTAGTAGCATGAATAGCATTGTAATAATGAACGCCATGATAATTGAATTGTTTTTATTTTCCATCTTTATTTATTTTTTTTAGTTATAATGTTTGTTATTTACAACAATTTTAGCTATTATGTTAACTATAACTTACATTTAGTCCCAATTATAGCTAATATATGGGACAAGATTATTTTTTTAAATTTATTATTTTATGATATACAGCATTAACCCTTTCGGAGTTCCCGCCTCTTTTGTATAAATAATCCATTACTAAATTGATCCTTTGCTTATTAGTCAGGTGTCTTGTTGGTTTTGCAGTCATCACAATAGTATTTTTTAGTTAATCCCTCAGTTATAATTGTTCTACATTTATGGCAAAGTGTTGCGCCCTTGCCATTGTTAAATTTATGAATCGGTTGAAACTCCATAAAGTAATTACATTCCATATCTTCATTCTCATTAACAAACGGTTTGAAGTCTGCATAACTTTGATAATAACCAGGTTCAGCTTTAAATCTGTAGCATTGTTGATTCATAGGGCAAAGCGAATTAGCACACATTGAAATATCAGGCATAATTTTATATTTTATTGTTAAACTTTAATTTAAGAATGTAGCTTGAGTTGCTGATTTCAAAATTATAATCACAATCGTTACATTCCATTAATCTTTTAATAGTTCCTGCAGCGGTTACATTATTTTTAATAAGCTCCGAATGTTCACTCCCACAACTTGGGCAGCTATATTTTAGGTTGTTATTAATAACCCCGTTATGAGTATTAGTTTTAATGTAATTTTGCATAGTGAAATATACATCTTCAAGAACAATTATATCCCCTTCGCAATAATTAACCATTTCATGCATAGCTTCAGGATCATTTTTCATTACTTTTTTCCACATATCAAAGCCCGAATGCTTAACTTTTGCACCAACTCCTAAGAATTGAGCTATATAATCGAGCTTATTTGAATTAAAATTAAAGCCGTTTTTAGCCTTTTTAAGCGTATCTAAGGTTTTATATTGCGGAAACATAGGTATTCTATGAAAAATACAGCGTGTGCGGATCCATTTAATATCAAATCTATCCCCATTATGCGCAATTAATTCATCCGCTTGGTTAGCTTGTTGAATGAAATCAATCAACATTTGTTTGTCGCATTGATTTTGATCCCATTTTAAGCTATAAATCTTGTCGCTATCTTCCCATTTGTAGGATATACATATAATTTTACGCTCATCTATTATGTTATCAGGGGTTAATGTTAGGTTATAACCAATACGCCATGAATAAACAACATTAGGGGATGTTTCAATATCAAAGAATAAGCGTTTAATATGGCTTTGATTTGTTCTACTTCTTAATAATAACCTTTCATCGCTTGGGTTAAGTCGATATTTGTTATCAGTATTCTTTTTTAACCCTAATAATTCAACTTCTTTATCTTTTAACCTGTAGCGATTGCTCATAATTTTGGATATTTAATGCCGTTATCTACAATTATATTACCAATATCAATTTTTGTTTTTAATTCCTTCCATCCTGATTGCGTTTTTTGAAAGTGTGGCGCATCTTTAAAAGTTTTCCAATCACCTCCCCATTCCCAACCGTTGTTTTTAAAATAGGTTGCAACTTGAATCCAATATTTGTTAACTTCCCAACTTGCAGTCTCAAAAGTTCCATCGCCATTTTTATCATATAACAAAACAATATCAAAAGCTAATCCGTAATTGTGAATTGATTGCCAGGAATCAGCTCTTGTAACTCTTGGGCGTTGCAAAAATATACGATGTTGTTCTTCAGGGGATCTAAATACTGAGCTAAATCGTAAACGTACATTTGCAGGTAGCTTGTTGTTTATTTCTTTGTATTGCTGTAATAAACTATCCCTAAGAATAGGATGAGCTTGCGTAATTCTTTGTAATGTGATGTTGTCCATAATTGTTTTTTTTGTAAATGTATAAAAAAAACCCTTGCTTTTACAAACTAAGGGTTTAAAACAAAAATATTAAAACAAAAATTATCAAAGCAAATATACAAATTATATTTTATCTTTAAAATAATTAAATATTATTAATATCGATGCGAACATTAATCCCGCAATTCCTTTGCCCCAAAATTTAACTAATTCTAAAGTCTGTTTTATTTCTGCAACATCTTTATCATGCCGATCAACTTTTTCATCAATCTTTTCAACTAAAATATAAAGCCCTTTATTGCCATTTAAATTATTGCCAGCAATTAAAGTTATAAGCCCGTTTACATTTTCGCTTAGTTGCGCAATATCTTTTTTTAATTCCTTATGGTGTTGATCCCTGCGAATATCTGTAGCCATTAAATAGGCAATCTTTTCGTTATTAGTCTTAGGTATAAATTCTTCAGTCATTATGGTTTTAATTTTGCAACTATATCTGTAAATCCCTGTATGCTTATATAAGCAGTTGCAATTATAACCCAATCCCTTGAAGTTATGTTAGCTAAAAATAAACCAATAGAAGCCACTAAAAAAACTAATAGCTTGCGACTAATCCATTTGTTTAATAAACGATCTAAAGTTTCTTTGCTCATAAATTATATTGTATATGCGGCTATTTGCCCGCCTGTTGTTGCTACTGTTGAAGCATTTTGTAAACGATCCCCAATACTATTAGCAGTGAATCCACTTGCAATTAAATAGTTCCAAAATTGAGCAGGTGTCATTAACAATGTTCCAGTAGTATTGTCAGTTAAAACGCCACTTAATACGTTTGCAGCACTTGGAACTCTTAAAGTTCCAGTTAATTCACTTGAAGCACCATAACTAGTCCCAAATCTTACATTAGTTGTAGCGGGGTTTCCTAAAGCTACTCCAGCAGCATAAAGTGTTCTATTACCACCTGTGCTTATCTGAAATAACCAACTTGAAGTGTTTGTATCTATTGTTACTCTTGGTGCTACAATAGCCATATTATTAGATGTATTCACAACATTACCACTTACTTTTACATAAGTGCTTGAAGAATATCCACTTGTCAAAGCAAAAGACGAGTATATAGCTGGAGCAACTGAACCAGCAGTAAGTATTCCTGTAACTGTAATTATTGAGGCATTTGTTATATTAAAAATACTTGGTTGTAATGAACCAGCTGTAACATTACCTATAACTGTTAATGGTGTACCACCACTTAAATAAATACAACAATTAGCTGATGTTGTTACATTTCCCGTAATATTTATTGCCCCAGTTGAAGAAGATACAATAGTTCCAGTTGTTGTTAAAGTTGAAGAACTACCAGTTATATTTCCAGTGATGTTAATAGTTGCAGCAGAAGATAAAACTAAACAAGTTGAAGTAATAGCCGATGCTCCTGAACTACTTGATATATCTCCAACTATATTAAGAGTTCCATTTCCTGTTACAATTAAAACTGACCTACCACCTTGTCCATTATCATTATTATAATTTCCATTACAATTTAAAGTTCCTGTACTTGATAACTTAATTGCATTATAACTTCCAGTATTTGTCATTGTCAATACACTACCATTAAAAGTAGCAGTATTTGGACTTGCTAAATTCATTTCTAAAGTTGCAGTAGTTGAGCCAACATAAATAGCTTGAGCAGCAGTACAAGTTAAGTTACCACCATTTGCAAAAATAAACTGTCCACCAGCTGCAATAGTAGGACCTGATGCATTTGATGTATTTCTAATTGATAAGACTGTAAAAGTTCCATTTATAGTAACAGTAAAGTTATTTGAAAAAACATCGTCTGAACTTGTAGGCAAAGTACCACCATCCCAAGTTGCTGTATTACTCCAGTTACCACTTGCTACTGCATATCTAAAAGCCATAATTAAAGATTTTTATCATTAATAAATGTCTGCAAAGCACCCATAATTGTAGCTGCTGCATTAATAGCATCTGTATCCTCACTATCAAAAACATCCATATAAGTTATAGGAATAGAATTATTAGGCAAACTTTCTGAGCTTCCATCTTCTAATAATCTATAAGGTGTTAAACGCATAGCTACACTTGCACCTATATCAGTTGGTTTAACTAATGGCGATATTGCTAAATTTACTAAAAAGTATGGATAAACAATTCCATTTACTTCAATCGGGTTTGTGCTTTGTATTGGCATAATTTCTATTTATATATATGTTGCTGATTCTCTATTAGTCCAAGCTACGTTAGTAGCAGTTGCAGTAGTTATTGAGCCACTTGCAACTATTGTTAATCTTTTTATAGTCCATACTGCTGAACTTTCACTTACTCCAGTTCCTAAAGCTACTCCGCAATAGTTGATATTGTTGTTTGAACTATTATTTGCGTTTCTTCTTGTTGATGCGTTTTGTTTATTATTAAATGTACTCCAATCTGTTGAATTTAATGCACCTCTATTGGTAGCACTTGCAGTAGGTAAATTAAATGTGTGTGTTGCACTTGTTGAACTAATTGCAAAATCAGTCCCACTTGTTCCTACTGCTAAATTTTGTACTTGTGTTGTTAAACCATTTAAAGCAGTTATTCCAGTTGAAAATGTAGTTATAACTTGGCATAAATGATTATCTTCTGTATGAAGCGTAATAGTTCTACCACTATGATTAACATATATTCTAACTGCTAATCTATCTGTTGCTAATAATGTTGTTTGTGGTATTGCTAAAGCACTAACATATAAATCTATTGTAGTTCCATTTGTTATGCCTTCTGGATTTGATGAATTACTTGCTATTAATGATAGTGTAGTTCCATTCCACTTATATAATTCAACATAAAATGTTGGAGTACCACCACCACTATTAGCACTAAAATAAGTTTCAAAATTCCAATTTCCAGCTGGTATTTCTAATTGATTTGGTACATTAGCATCTGTAATAAATGATTGAATATAACCATTTGCATTTATTGTAAAATCAGTTCCAGCACCTAATATTGGTGTTCTATCCATTTCTTTAAATGCAACTCCTCCAAATGTACCTTGAGAAACACTACCATTTAAATAAAAAGACAAAGAAGCACCACCACCCGTTGAATTTGGGAAATTAGCAAGTGTACCATCACCTCTTACATATTGAGAAACTAATCCCGCTCCTGTTACAGCAATATCTCCTGTTGAAGTTATAGGACTATTTGTAACGCTAAAAGCTGAAGGCATAGTTAAACCTACTGAAGTAACAGCCGATGGTATATCAGCAGCCGTAATAAAAGCATTAACCCCATCTTCACCATCATTAGTTAAATCACTTGTATTAGTTGGAATATCAGAAAGCAAAGCCATTGTACCACCTAATGGTCTAATTTCAACTACTTGATTTGGAATTGATGTAAATTGAAAATTTAAAAAAGTATTACCCTCATTACCTAAATCTTCAAAATAAATTCCGTTTTGTTGTAATTGTGCTGAACTATTACCTGTATCAATTACTTTTATAGGGTTTATAGTTTCATTCCCAGCAGTAGTAACTTGTTGAAGCGTTGGAGTAGATCCAATATTTACTAACACCCAAACGGCAGCGCCCTCAGTTGCATCCGTACATTCGTAAGTGTCTCCATTATCTAAAGTCCATCTTGAACCAACTTTAAATCTTAATGTAACATCAAAGCTATAATTAGGAACTAAATCAAAACCATTAGTTGTATTTCTAATTAAGCCATTAGAATCAAAAACGTGTCTAAATCCACTTTGCCACATATCCTCATAACCAACCCCGCATATTCTTGAAATACCACCATCGGCACCAAAATCATACGTTCCTTTTTTTAGCGTTGAAGCATTATCTAAAACAATAGCATCGGTGCCATTTAAATTTATATTATTGCCATTCGTTGAATTGCCTTCAATTAAAACGCCTTCTAAAGTTGGGTTATTTATAACAGGATTTGCAGGATCAGTATTATCAACTAAATCACCCGTAACACTTTCAACAGCACTTGCGGGTATATCTTCTAAAGTTATAAACGGATGTACGCCATCTTCACCATCGTTAATTAAATCCGATGTTTTAACGGGTTGTGTTTCGCCTATAGTAATATTAACCTGCTCAGTTGTTTCATCAACTGTAATGTTAACCGCCTCGTTACTATCTTCAATAGTGATGTTAATTATTTCTTCAGGCATTAGTCGGTTACGTTTTGAATTACATTAAAAGTCCCGCCAAAATAGCTTTTTACTTTGCCACTTTGATAGGTAAATTTACAATCATAATATATAGTTCCTATTTGAAAATCTACTATAAAATCATCGATAATAAACGTGCTGCTATTAACTACAGTTATGCCATCCCCTTCGGTGCAATCCCGTAACAATTTACCTTGCTTTTGTTCTTTACGAAATTGAACGTGCAAAGTTATGTTTGTTAAATCAACATCGATTGTTACTGTTTTAGCTCCAAATGAATTTGATTTAATTACGTCTAAAAAATTTACTGTTGTTGCCATTTATGTAAGTCTTATTTTAACTGCCCCTGATGTATGATATAAACCGCCTACAGGAACGCCACCAGCTGCTGCTGCTGTATCATTTGCAAAGTTGCCAGCAGTGTTTATAACACCTACAATTCCTGTATAGTCTGGAAAAGTAAATTCTTTATTATTACCATTAGTTTTTAACCCAAATTCTTTACCAATATCATTTAATCTAATAAATGCAGTATCCCCGTCAAAATCAAGAAAACCATCCACTAACCTTAATTGTGTGGTTTCAATAGTTCCTGTACAAATTATATCATTTGTAGTTTCATTATTTACATCAGTAATTTCTTGTAAACCTTGATTGTAAAGCTCAGTAAAATTAGCATTTGCCTTAACTTGCGAAGCCCTTAACGTGTCGCCTGTGCCATCATTTGCGCTTGTCCCTACATTTATTATCTGTTTCGCCATTTTTCTTTTTTAAATAAATTTCTAATTTCTTTAATAACTGTCCGTTAGGTCTCCGCTGTCGTTTGCCTTCCATGTATCTTGAGTTGTTTCTGTTCTATATCCAATAAAATCAAAGCCAAAACCGCTGTTTCTAAATTGCGGGTTAACAATATTCTCATAATGCCACTGATATTCAGGCAAATTTACCTTTAATAACCATCTTAAACAACGCTCAACGTACATTTCTACTTTTAACCTTTGATGATTAACCAACATATCAATATCAGTTTGATCTACAGGCGTGCCATTTGCAGGCGTATGTTTGTAGATTCCCCCGTTTGATATTTGATAACCACCGATAATTAAGTATTCTACAGCGCTTTGATGGATTAAAATTGGTTTTACAAAGTCATTGTACAAAATTAAATAATTGTCCGTTAATTCCTCATCTAAATAGTCTGTTTCTATTTTGTTATATAACGTGTCACCTAAAATTTCTTTTAGCTTACTATTTTGCGCATCTTCTATACAAAACTTATAACGATCAATATCTATATTGCCGCCTAATGGAGTTGCATTTGTTAAATCTTCATATTCAATTAAGTATGCCATAATTTAATTTAAAAAGCCGTTGTTAGGCATGTTGTTAGGTTTGATTGTAGATAATGGCTCGCCACTTGTAGGTATTTCAGTTTGAATGCCTTGAGCTTTTAAATCACTAATTAACTTTTGAGCATCAGAAACTGTAATATAATTGTTACCTTTTTTCAAATATACTTTTCTTAAAAAATAATGATTGCATCGAGCACCGCCTTTATATTTTAATATATCGTAAGTGTCAGTTCCTTCAGGACCAAAACCAGGATTAACAGATTGGCTACTTGCCAAATCAATATCTTCTTTTCTATATACCCTACCTGCATTTATCATTTTTTGGCAAAATTCTCTTTGCGGTTTTAAACTCCCAGCGTATTCAAATCTTACTTTAAAATATTCATTATCTATTGAACTTGGGGCTAAAGGAATGTTTGAAATTACGGTTGCTAAATTTAATGATGTTTCTGATAAATTAATAGAATGTTCATTATATTCTTCTTCATCAATTAATTCCCATTCATCGCTTATAATTTCGCCTAAATTAATTAAAGCATCGGCAATTATTGGATCAGTATGTACAGCATCACTTGATAATTGTTGTAAATCAGCAGGTTTGTTAGTAAATAATGTTTCAGCAACTGCAGCAGGTATTTGTAAAAATTGTACAAGAAATACAATAGCTTGTTCTTTTGTTAAAATGCCAGCTTTTACGCTTGTTAAAATTTCAACTGCTGATGATATTTGTGCTCCATTATATGATTGATCGTTTTTAGCCAAATCAGACATTCTAAGCGGGATAAAATCTAAATCAATAGTAATTCCACTATCACTAAATAATTCCATTAAACAGTCTAATATCGTTTCCTTCATAGGCGTAATAACATTTATCGATAGTTCGTTAAATGCGCTTTCCATTTCATTAGCATTATTACCCATTCCCGTATTATCTTTAATCCCGAATAATATAGGTGATGTAACTTTGTGCGAAATAAGTAACTTTTGCGTAGCTTCTTTAGTTAAAAACTCATATTGTTGATGCGCATCGCTAACTTCTAAAGCCGTTACATCAATTCCTGTTTCTTTGCCATTATTCCAATTTATTAAAGCAACACCAGCGTTAATTGATCCCTGACCTTCACGTTTAATAATATCCTTCATTGTACGCTTAACCTCAGGCGATGGTTCGCCCTGATTCATATTAAATATATGCCCGAAGCTTAAACCATTTTTAATATGGTTAATACAATAGTTTGCTATTTCTTCTTCAAGCTCAGCGTATGGTAAACCCGCCATATAAATTGGATCGGTGAAGTACATCTTACCAACTTGATAGCTGTTAATTATATAAATATAACTGCCATTTTTCTTTTTATCATAAGTGAATGCAGGTATTGGAACGGGCTTATATTTTCTTGGCTCGTTAAAATCCAAAGAATACCAATAAGTATCAATATCCCCTTCTTCATTCATTTTGTTAGGTAGGATTTGATTTTTAGGAACGTGTTTAATTCGATCCAAAGAACCATTTTTATAAATCACTTCCATTGATGCTTCACTAAACAAAGCGTAATCCTGACAAATATTTTTTAAATCCTTTTTAGATAGCTTTTGATTAACCATTGCAAACTGTAATGGCTTTTGACTTTGTTGTGTACTCATTAAACCTTTGCCATAAATGAATTTGGCATAGCTATCTATAATGGCACGATTTGTAGGGCTTCCGTTGTAGCGGTCAATTATATAGGTATAGAATGAATTTTTAGCTCCATTCATTACGAAATCATTTGTCATTGATTCCTTAACCACAGGCCGCACATAATTTGCGAGCTGTATAATTTCTAAAGATTGTTTATTTTCCTTCATATATATTAAACGAAAAAAGCGCAAAATGTAACACTTTGCGCTTTTAAAAAAATAATAATCAACCTTATGGTTCTACATTATTTGCACTTACTAAAGCATCTAATGCTGTTATTGCAGCACCGCTTAAGAATGGGCTAAATTTCGTGTCAGTAGCTTCCAATGTTAATTTGTAACCACCATCATCTGTAGATTTAGTTGAAGTTGAAGCATCTAATCCTGTATCAATTCCTACAGCATATACGTTACCGTTATAATCATGTACGAATGCAACAACTGTAGAATATATTAATGCTAATAATTCAACCTCACTTGCTTTAGTTATTTTTTGTAATAACAAGCTTAAAACTTGTTTAACATCAACTGTTCTTTTTTCCATATCAGTTGTAGAAGTTTCAACTAAACTGTTGCCAGTCGCTTTTACTTCATAACGATATACATCTTCTAACCATCCAGGTAAAGATGAAATTTCTTGATCAGCAACTGTAAATCCTGTTGAATCATAAACAGCAAAATCTACAAGTTTAATCCCAATCCTATTATCTTTACATGGCAATTTACGCCCTTTTGTAATTATATCACAACTCATTTTTTATCTGTTTTAAAAAACCCCTAAATTAATAGGGGTTTATATTAATATTAACCTCCGTAAAGAACTCCTTTGTTAGCTTGACCAACGTTTGCAGCAAGTGTATAGATTGAACGTACGAATTGAGTATCGCCATCGTTTACTAATTTACCTACTTCAAATCTGTTAACGTCATCTAATAAGTCAGTGTTCCAAGATACAGCCGCTTTTCTTTGAGCGTAAGCCATCAAGTTGTTTGGAGTTGGAACGAAAAGAATTTCAACACCATTGTAGTAACATTTGCTATCGTTAGCAGCGCTTTCAAATAAGAAGTTTATTTGTTGAGCAGCACCTACAGCGTTGTTAGCTATTCTTGCTAATTGTTTCCAAGCTCTTGGAGCGTAAACAACAACAGGGCTAACAGTATCAGCCAATAATTCAGCAGGGATTGCAGCATAAATAAGCGCAAATTGTGAAGCGATGTTAGCAGCAGTTACTGTAGTTCCGCCAACTTTAATATAAGATCCTAAAGCAGCTTGATCGTAAAGAACTTTAGCAAAAACACCATCAACTTGACCTGCAGTTAAAGCAGCTACAGCAGTTTGAGTTGCAGCAGTTATTGAACCTTGAGCACCACCTGGCGTTAAAGCAGCGATTGCTGATTTAGTAGCTGAAGTAATACCACCCCAAAAGATTGATTCAGCATCTTGAGATACGTTTGGTCCTACCATAGCTAATACAGTTGAAGCGAACTCATCCGATTCAATGTTGAAAGCGCCAGGAGCCATTGTACGGTTAAAACGTGCAGCTCTTAAAGATTCTTGTAAGAATGTTTGTTTGTATTCTAATTTTGTAGGAGTAATAATTCTTTCATTGATGCTAATTGATCCACTTGATGAAAGCGCAGCACCTGTATAAAGTTGTGCTGTTACATCAACACCTGCTTCGGTAAAAATAGTACCTGCTTTGATGTCAGTGTTAAATGTTACATATCCATCCGCAATAGTTTTATTTGCGAATAATACTTCTTCTAGGATAGGTTCTACTGCCTTACCACGAATGTCTACTGTTGTTCCAGTTATTGCCATTTTTTAAATTTTTTTTTATTAGTTATTTTTTAATGCTCTGTGTTTTTCCAAACTTGTCATTTCATCCCAAGTTTTTTCTTTTGCAGGTTTTGTTTTAGTAAGTTGCACCGCTTCAACTTCATTGCTTAATTTAGTTTCAAACTCGTTTCTTAAAGCATTTAGTTTAGTTTCAAATTGATTTCCAATTTCTAAAACCATTGCGTTAAAATCTTCTTTTGATAACTGATAAAAGATTTCATTTGTAGTTTTTTCGCTTTTAACTACAGGCGCACTCATAGGAGTTGCGGGATTCATCGGAGCTTCTTCTTCAACATCTGTAGTTTCTTCTTCTACAGTTGAAATTTCAGCAACTAAAGAGTTTGCAATTACAACAGCCATTCCACCTTCTAAAGTGTACTCGCCATCAGGAACTGGCAACTCCATACCATCAGGAGCGGTCATAGTCATAGGAGTTCCAACGGCAACAGTATCACCATCGAAATTAAACTCCATTGATCCATCCGCTAACTTTACGCTACCTAAGTTTACTTTTACATCCTTTGTTAAATTCAAAGATGCAAAGCCACTTTTAATAGCATCAACAATTTGTTCAATCATATTATTCTCGGTTTTTAAATTTACTTGTTCTAAGTCAAAAAATGCATCAATACTGAATCCTTTAACTTTTCCTGTTTTGACAAAATCATTCCAAATTTCATCGTTATCTATTTTCATAGAAGCATACCATGTGCCTATTGGTTCATTCATACCGTACACTACAGATTTATCATTTACTAAATCTGTTTTAATCCAACTTTCAACAATCGTAACGCCTTTAATTTTACTATCAACATCATGCTCAATAGTTGAACTTGATTGATAACCCTTTTTAAAAAAGTTTTCACTTGCTAATTTAATAGTCTGAGCAGGAAATACAATGTTAAATTCCCTTCCGTTTTGATTTCTATAAATAGGTTTCTCAGGAATCAATACAGCACCGCAAACAATTCGTTGTTCATTATCAACGCTTTTAAGTTGGAATTGTTCTTCTTTACTCAAAGCAATAAACATTGATTCCATGGCAGGATCGTTTACTAAACTAATGCCATAAACACCTGTAGTTTCCCCTTCAATAAAATTTACTCTGTATGTTTCCATTTCTGCATCCATATTATATAAACGAATTAATTTAAAAG
>Ga0209191_1000463_pt1 | contig 31599 bp, 45 predicted proteins | sample S_130626_EF_Meta_FD_187320 | JGI IMG/M metagenome (GOLD analysis project Ga0209191, IMG submission 187320) | Freshwater microbial communities from Lake Simoncouche, Canada to study carbon cycling - S_130626_EF_MetaG (SPAdes) (version 2) | ecosystem: Environmental > Aquatic > Freshwater > Lake ...
TCTAGTTTGTATAACAACGGAGTGTTGATTGCAATTCTAAGTGAAGTCACATTTACTCCTGCTACACCATATAACGGTATTGCAAAAGTTTGGGCAGGCCTAACATTTAATCACAGTATTCCTGGTATTAGAATAACTGCTACGGCAACTAATGCAACATCAATTGGTACCATTGATAGCACCCAATTTTTAAGAAACGATACAAGCGGAGTAATAGACGGACAGTTAGGAATTCTTTCTAATGGTGGACTGTCTATTGGTGAATTTCAAAATATTCAATTATATGTTGATGAGACCAGTGCAGATGTTTCAACAATTCATTCTATGTTAGTTGACACTAAACTTAAAATTTTAGTTAACGGCTCAACTGAAGGTACAGTTTCCGCAGTAACAGTTAATCCGGCAGGCAAGCGTGTTGGTATATGGAATGATGATCCTCAAGCAAATCTTGATGTGCAAGGTAACGTAATAATTCGAGGTAACTTGTTTGTTCAAAATACTGCAACCAATGTTACAGTTAATAATCTTGTAGTCAATGATATTAACATTGAGCTAGCATCTCCTGCAGGATCTTTACCGGATGCAGGCATTGAAGGCGGCGGCATTACTTTACATGGTACCATCGATCATAATATTTTTTACAGAAACGGAATACCAGGTTGGGAGTTTAATGATAATCTTGGCCTTGTAGCCAATAAAGGCTATTATATTAATAATACAAAGGTTCTTGATAGTGGTCAACTTTATGTTACCCAAGCACCTAATTTAACACAAGTTGGTCTTTTAACACAACTTAACGTTGGTAATATAACAATTTCTACCTCGACAATTAATACAGTTAATGGCAGTGATCTAGTATTAGCTAATTTGGGAATTGGAAAGATTAGTGCCGGCGGAAAGGAAATTTATAACCTAGCATCAACAACACCAAGTAGCAGTACAAGTTCTGCGGTTACAAAATACTATGTTGATAATTTACAAGGGTTAAAAAATAGTACAAGTTTTGTATTTTCTCTAGATGTTACAGGAATCGGCGACGTTAATTTATTTGTTATACAGTTTTTAAATAGAATGTTGCCATTAGTGTCTAATCCGTTGGACACGTATTATATTCCTGATCAAGCAAGGGTTCGAGTGAATTGTATGTTCTTTGCAATTCCGTCATGGACTGTAACTGGTAATAATAATTACGCTGTAGAAACAGTAGATAAAAATAACGTAACTAATGCCGTTAGTGTATTAACAGCGGTAACTGTACAAGTAACAAGCCCAGTAACTTATCCTGTAAGCAGTCAGGAAGTTAGACAATTCTTTGCAATTGGTAGACAGTGGGTCTTTGATCAAATTATACCGTAATAGGAAATAGTAATGGCGTATAACATTTATAAATCGGACGGAACACAACTAGTAGCATTAGATGACTACTTAATTGATAATACTACCTTAAGTATTAATCTTATTGGAAAAAATGTTTCCGGATACGGTGCCCAGCAAAACGAAAATTTTCTATACTTATTAGAAAATTTTGCTAGAACAGCACCTCCCGCAAGCCCCTTAGCAGGACAATTATGGTTTGATAAAGCAACTGAGAGGTTGCGGCCAATGGTATACGACGGCGGCTCTTGGAGACCAATTGGCGTTACATTAGTTTCCTCAACATCATCTGACTCTTCGATGGTTAGCGGCGCGATAATTTCAGCAAACTTAGAAGGCGATTTTTGGTATAATACAGATAAAGGCCAGTTGTTTATTAATACTGGTACTGGATTTTCTTTAATTGGTCCGGAGGCCGCGCCCGGATTTGCAAAAACTAGAATGAGTTCTGAAGTCGTACTTGATAACGGGTTACAAGAAAAACCAGTAATTAAAATGATAGTCGACGATGAAACAGTTGCTATATTAAGTGGCCAGTCTTTTATAGGAGGCGTTACTCTATCTGCAGAGGGATTTAGTAGAGTTTATCGCGGGCTTACATTAAAAAATTATAATAATCTAACTAGATACAGTACCACAACTACTGATGTATTATTCCACGGCATAGTTGAGCAGTTAGACGAATCATATCCGAGACGTGACCAAGACGAACATATTACTGGCAATTGGATTTTTGATGATTTCAAACTATTACAATTTGGATCTGCGGGCAATAGTGCAATCAAGTTTCAAAGTTTCGGCGGCGGCTTTCCTCCTACACTAGAACTAAGTCACGGTGCAGGAACTATTACTTTTGCTAGTTACAATGGCTCGTTAATCTATAACGGGGAATCGGTAGTTCCTAATGTAACAAATACTCAAGACCTTGGCGCCGCGGCATATAAATTTAATAATGTCTATACTAAAACTTTAAATTCCGGCGGTCCACTATTAGGCTCATCGATTAGCGGAGTATGGAGTCTTGCGCAAGACGCCGAGTTTAACCCGAACAGCGATAACGGCAACAATTTAGGTAAAGCATCTTTAAGATTTAAAGACATTTATACTTTTGGTATAAATTCGGGTGCTGACCAGGGATTTATAAAAGGAAACTGGGCATTAGACTCTGCTATTGAATTTTTACCTAGGGTTGATAGTACAAATGACCTCGGAGCATCTACTAGAAAATTTAAAATAGTTTACACTAATGGAATTGCAACCGACGATCCTTATACTGCCCTAAATGTAACAGGACAACTTACAGTTGACGGGACTATAGTTCCAGCGATAGATAACCAATATAATATTGGCGATCCTGCAAAGACATATAATACAATATATACAAAATCTGTTGAGACAGAAACAGCAACAGTCGGCGCACTGAACGCAACAGTACAGCAGTTGTTGGACAGTTTTGGTAATACCATTAGCCGCTTTGATAGAGATGCGCAATTAACTTCAAACAGCGATTCGCGATTACCTACCCAAAGATCCGTTAAAGCCTATGTTGATTCTGTGCGTAACGGCATAATTTTGCAAATCGCGGCACTTCAGCAAACATTACAAAATCAAATTAATGCTTTAGATATTGTTCCGATTGGTACAGTTTTCTATACAGCAACAAGTAACTGCCCTGCAGGATTCCTTGTATGCGACGGAAGCTCTCTTGTTGTTGCAACATATCAAAGACTGTTCAATGCAATTGGATATACATATGGTGGATCAGGTGCTAATTTTAGATTGCCAGATTTACGAGGCGAATTTATTCGAGGATTTGATGCCGGCAGAGGTGTTGACTCCGGTCGTATTTTTGGTGCCGCACAAGGTGAACAATCTAAATTACCACAACATTACCATGCAATGCCAGGCGACGATCAATTAACCTTTGCAGGAAATACATCAGGATGGCCAAATAAAAGTCTTGCCCAATTTGGATACGATGCCCGATCAGTGGGAGGCGGAGGCGGACAACTTTGGTTAACTACGGATGCTCTTAATTTTGATGGCGTAACAATTAGCGGCGAGCCAGAAACTAGACCACGTAACGTTGCACTATTACCAATAATTAAATATTAAAACTATGCCATATACACTAAGAAAAACTAACGGAACAACACTTGCAATCATTCAAGATGGCGCAATTGAAACGTCTACGGACTTAACTTTTGTAGGTAAAAACTATGCAGGGTACGGCCAAACAGTTAACGAAAATTTCCTACAGCTATTAGAAAATTTTGCAAGTTCAAAGATTCCAGAAAAGCCGTTAACAGGGCAACTGTATTTTGATACAGGGGTACTAAAATTAAAAGTATTTGATGGTGTTAGGTTTAAAAGTCTAACAGTTACTGATACTAATAATAAACGTCCTAGCGATTTACGAATAGGGGATCAATGGTTTGATCCAGTAAATCAAAAATTATATGTTTATAATGGTTCTGATTATGTTATGATCGGACCAGAAAAAGCAGTGACCGCATTGCAGTCTCAAGTTGCAGGTATAGTAGTACAAGATAGTATCGGTAGTTCATATACTGTTTTACAATCAAGTGTGGGCTCTGGCCCGGGCACAATGACTGCAATATTTTCACCGAATGCATTTACTCCTAATAGTCAAAGTACTATTGTCACAGAACAATTTTTTGGAAACGTTGCTAGAGGCATTACATTGCCTGGAACTACCGCAGTACTGGGAACTAAAGATACTACTGTTATCGGAGCACTTCCTGCAAAAAATAATCAATGGATTTTCTTTGGTGCGGCAGGGTCTTCATGGGGAATGGTTGAAAGAGATGCGTTGGGAGAAAACGTATTCTACGATGCTAAAAACTACATTCGTCGAGATGAATTTGCGGCATTCAGTGGATCTTTAAACATTAATAACAACGATGGTCTAACTATTGGTTTAAATCAAGTTATTCGTTTAAATGTAGATCCTGCAATCGGTAATGATCAACTTAATTTAACTAACCTACAAGCGACAAACATCAACTTCAACGGAAAATATAACGGAACATTTACTAATTTGTTAGCAATCGATTCCGGAGTTGGTTTTATTGCCCTAGTTCCAAATAAAGGTTTAGGGAACCCATCTACACCTACTGGTATTCCTGTAGATCTTGGAACAGAAACAAATAGATTTAGAAATGGCTATATAAAGAATTTGTATGCCAGCGTTCTTTCAACATCCACGAATGGTACAATACAAGGAACTTGGACACTATCTGCAGGTTCTAGTATTGTAGGTGGTAGCGTTGTTGCAACTACCGCAGTTACAGCAACCAACGCAGTAAATTTACAAAGTTATGATAATACAACATTTGTACATGCAAAAATAGATGAAACAGGGTTAAGTATCGCACAACGCCAATCAAACGGCACTCTAACTGTTGCAGGAGTTAATGCTGGTACTGGCGGCATTGCCTACCTAACTGGAGATTGGCGTGTAGGGACTTCTTCGTCTATTCAAGCAAGTACACTATTAGGCAGTGGAACATCTTCAAGCTATTTAGGCGCATCTTCTAATGCAACTAACAACACTATTGCTCAAAGAACTGACACCGGTGGATTGCTTGCCGCGTATGTACGTAGTCCTCAACTTCAAGCCGGTGCATTAGAAAGTTCAAATGGTAAAATAGTTGGTCAGTGGTCGCTAGAAGGTACAAGTTCTATGCAAGCTACGTTTGCTGACATTGCAGAAAGATACGAAGCGGATACCAAATATACTACAGGTACTGTTGTAATTATTGGTGGTTCAAAAGAAGTTACAGTAACTTCAGCAAGAGCATGTCCGCATGTTGCTGGAATAATTTCTACCAAGCCTGCGTTCAAGATGAATTATGCGGCCGGTGACGATGACACGCATCCTTATATTGCGTTAAAAGGTCGTGTACCTTGTAAAGTGATTGCTCCAGTTCATAAGTCAGACAGACTTGTTACATCAACAGTTGAAGGTTACGCAGAAGCCTTTAAAGAGGGTGATAGTCCAAATGCAGTTTTAGGAATTGCTTTAGAAGACTGGTTCGGTGAGCCCGGTGTTATAGAAGTAATGGTCAAATAAAAAGCACCCTAGGGTGCTTTTTTTATGCTTCGACTGTTTCGGCCTTTGCTTTCTTTTTTGGCGGATCCAATTCATCAGCTTGTTTACGTAATTTTGCGGCTTCCTTGTATAAGGCATCTGCTCTACTGCGCATTTCTGCTGGGCTCATTGTCTCTGTAGAAATTGTCGAGGATTTAACCTCTTCAACTTTTGCAATTTCTTTTTCTTCTACGGAACCAGAAGATGAAAGGTCATCAACAGTTACACCCTTTTGGGTAGCAATTAGTTGATTCAATTCGTCCAACTGAATAGAAGTTTTAGGTTCAGGAGTTACAAGCACACCCGAAGTAGGTACCTTCTTTAGATAACCGTTGGTATGTAAAAACGCCAACATGTTGCTACCATCTGGAAATTTGCGTACTGCTAACACATCTGCAATTTCATTAGATTGCTGTCCACTATCACTTTCGACGATACTCATAAGAGCATCGTGATAAGATTCTCCTAGACTAGCGGCGCCAATTACAAGGGCACTCTGTGAGTCTCCGGGCAAGGTGCGGTAAGCAATTACTACCTTGGCTCCGTTATTTTTCATTTTACCAACGTGTTTCATCGTAGGTCTCCTTAAGCGGGTTGTTTAACGCCGTCTTCTTTGCCTTCAGATGGTGGTAGTTGTTGTGGGTAAACTGCTTCTAAGAATGTATTCAACTTATTGAATACTGTACCAACAGCGGCCATTTCTGCGGCACGGAAAGCGCCTCTTTGTGCGGCTACATCAATAACTGCACGTAAGTTTGTTAGGTCTGCAATCGTAAGCTCTGGGTTACCAGCCGGTTGCTGTGCCTGTTCTGTACCAGCATCACCGCCAACTGATTCAGTTGCTTGAGCGCCGGTTCCTTTATCTAATTCTGCCATTTGTATCTCCTAATAATATTATTTGTGTAAGTATGGGCATGCCAGACTAAACATAGTTAGCTCAGCAGGATCTTCGAAGCCTAAATTCTGAGTTTCAATCATTTTGTTATTGTCATCAATTTTAAGCGATCTTGCCACAGCGTACCTTCCGTTTAGGTTATTATAAATCCAATTACTCATGTTGTCGATTTCCGCAGTTTTTACAGAAATCTTGGAAAAATGCTCAGGAACCCAATTTAACTTTCGAAGTCCTAGAACATTTAATGGATTTACACTTCCTTTTGCCAATGCCATAATATACCTACTTTATTTATAGTAAGCGTAATTGCCGAATGGTGGAATTATGGAATCAGTTCCGTGGATAACAAACAGCGTATCGCAGTAGTTTTCGTCACCCCATTCACCGCAAGGATAGCCATCTGTAAACATAATGAACTTCTTAGGCTCAATACCTTCTTCTTTCATAAATTCCCAGTTAGCTTCAAAATCAGTACCGCCACCACCTTTTGGTTTATAGTCCATAATTTCGTCTGCATTATCACCAGTGAATTCTGCATAGTTGTAGATGGATGTATCAAAACACCACAGTTTTAATTTGAAGTCTTTGTACTCATCCATAATACCTTTAATTTCGCTTAAGAAGTCTTTAGCCATCTCGTCAGTAATACTTCCGCTCATATCAATGCTGGTGCAAACATCGATAGTTTCTTCGTTCATCATTCCAGGGAGAATGGCACCTGAGTGCATACTTTTGCGGTTTGGGCGACTAAAACTAAAATTGCTTTTAATGATGCTTTGAATTTGCATACGCAACAATTCACGCCAATCCATTTTAGGTTCAGTAAACTCTTTAATAAGACGTGCAACACCAGCCGGTACACGACCTGCGCCAGCGGCAGAAGCGGCACTCACCATTGCTTCTTTGATCTCATCGCGAATCTTTTTAAGATCCTCTTTGCTTAGTTTAGGACGACCCTTACCTTCTTGATCGCCATCTTTATCACCACCTCCACTACCTTCACCGTCTTCTTCTAAGTGCTCGTCGAGTAGTTCACCGAGTTCGGATAGGTCAATGTATTGAACTTTATCTTTAAGATCATCATAAATTTCTTCATAGCTCATTCCGCGATATTTGTTGTCTTGGAAGATTTTAATCTTTGACGGAACGTCACCGATTTTTTCATCTTTAAGAATTTGATTAACAGCAAAGTCTGCGGCAATGTTAGATAACTGAGGTTCGCGACTGTTACGACGGCCCATGTGGTCAAATACATTGTGCAATACTTCGTGAGCAAATCCGAACTCTGCTTCACGTGGAGTAAGTTTATCTACAAAGCCAATATTGTAATAAAAATTACGACCATCTGTTGCCAGCGTAGAACACCAATTGCTAGCATCGATTAATTTTAAACGAGTAGCCATATTGCCAAAGAACGGGTGTTTCAATAACAAGCCTACACGAGCTGTGATAAGTTTGTCTAGAACTTTAGCTTGTTCTTGTGGAGTGTAGACACGAGTTTTGTCTACCTTTGTTTTTTCTTGTTTCATTACAGTCATTTGTTACTCCGATGTCTAACTATATGTATATATTATACATTCAATTTACCAGTTTGTCAATAGTTTTCTTTAACAATATAGAAATGAGTTGCTGGATATTTTTCCAAAAGTTCTTGTTCTTTAATCCATTTATTCATATCTGGGGCAGTAAAAAATAATTTACTAGTGAGTCCTTCGACTGACTTATTTGTTCCTTTTTCTACTACTGAGAGATACCATGATTTTACAGCCATTATATTTTATCCTTTAAATTAAAAATAGGCCCCGGAGGGCCTATTTTAGTTCTCCATTGCTGAGATAATGTACTTACCGTATTGAGCATGGAAGCGATCAAAATTCTGCATTTTGGAACTATCGAACGGTAGTCCGTAGTTAGTAAGTGCAACCTTTGAACCCATAACAACTAATTCGGTTGGGAAATTATCCATCATAAAACCAAAGAAGTTATCAGCAAGTTTGTTCCATTCTTTGTTCTTTTTCTCGTGCTCTGTTTGAAGCTCATAGCACAGACTAATCACTAACGAATACATAGCGGAAATTTCTTTGATGTTAACTTTAGATACCTTACCGGACAAGATATCCTCCGGTTTAGGCATTTGCTTGGCGACCTTTCGGTGAGCCATGAACTTAACAGCTAGACCGTCACCAATAGCACCTGCCACGAGGTCAGTGAGCGTTGATTCTGGCAGGTCATCGTCGCCAAGCAAATCACTTACAAAAGACCAGCTACGTGGCGTAGCAAAGCTACGTGAGCTAGACTTTGGATCAAAGTCGTACAAGTCTTGTTTTGCAAAACCGATGTAACCTACTACTTGTTCGTGTACACGATTTGTAGTAGCCCACTCTTGCCAGTCATCAAAATTAACTTTCAATTCCAAGTGTAGGAAACGATTAGCCAACGGAGCAGGCATACGATAAGTTACACCTTTGTCAGTTTCACGATTACCTGCGGCAACAATACTAACACCCTTTGGCAAGTAATATGTACCTACACGGCGGTTCAAAATAAGTTGATAAGCCGCGGCCTGTGTAGCAGGTGCCGCAGAGTTAAGTTCGTCTAGGAACAGAATAGCAGTACTGTCTGGGTCGCTAGGAAGCTCAATTGGGGGAGCCCAACTCATTGTGCCCAAATTAGCATTATAAAATGGAATACCTTTAATGTCTGTGGGTTCCCACAAACTTAGGCGAACGTCAATGACTTCTCGATTTTGTTCTGCACCAATTTGGTGAACAATATCAGACTTACCAATACCTGGAGGGCCCCACATGAAAACCGGACGGTTTACTTTAAAGCATTTGCGGATAGCCGCTTTAGCTTCATTTGGGGATTGTGTGCGGTTTGCACTAACGCTTTCACCTTTTGCCATTTTTGACCTCTTTCTAAAAAACAATTAAAATACAACGCTCTATGTATATTATTATAGTGTCAGTAGTCTAGAATGTCAATAGTCGGTTTATCCAAAATGTGTTGTATTTTTACAACGGGCGATTAGCAACTTGTTTGGCTTTGCTGTATTTGGCAACATCGCCTGAGAACAATACAAGTTCTACAGCAATTTTTTCTTTAAAAACCCAAATGCTTTTCTTTTGGAGATAGTACGGAGAGTCAATATAACGATCCAAATATATAATTGTATTATTTGAAATCATAAATTCTTCGTCTTTTGGAAATTCTATTTCGTACCCTTTGTACTGCAATTTATTTTTCAATACATCAAAGCCTTGTTCGGTCAAACGAAAACCACCTGTCTTTTTCTCTCTTGGATTAGCCCAGATGGTTTTATAAAAATTTTCAAATTTTAATTCTGTATCACTTAGCTCGGCAAAGAGTTTTTGAGTTAAGTCACGCTTTGAAATCATTGTGGTTCTTGAATTAGTTCGCCCGTTGTTAATTTGTAAACTCCAAAATCGTTGCAGTTAAAAAGTTTGTTTAATTTCTCAGCAAGATTAAAAGCATGGCCGCTATTGGAAAAACTTACCTTTTTATATTTTGGCCCGAGTTGTTGTGCAACTACAGATGTAGTTTTTAGATTAACTGGTTTATTTTTATAAAAAACAGCCCAGATGGCGTCGGCTTCAAGAACTTGTTCAGTCTTGTATGTTTTCTTATTAGTGATTTCTAATAGAACGTTCGGCTTGGGTCTGCTCATGATAAAGTACGTCTCCACAAAATGTACGTACTTATTTATCACCCAATATTAAAAATTACCACCATCCATAGAGACTTGCGTATCTTGCGGTTGTGATGCTTGCTGTAATACTCGATCTAATTCACCTGCTAATCGAGTCATTATTACCGCTAGACTATCGCTTAACTGCTGAGTTTCGTCAGCAGTCAAAGTAACAACTTTTGCCCCTGATTTTTGTGCAATTCTGGCCTTTTCTAAGAAGTTTTCGACAGGAATCGTGTTCAATTGCTTCATGATTCTCTACTCATAGAGCTTAGTACTGTTTTCATCTCTAGCTCTGTTTTAAAGGGACCACGATTGTCGTATCGTTCTAGTGTAATAAGTTTTGGACAGAATGATTTAACCCATCCTTTACGGAACTTGATTACATAGTAACCTGCACAGTATTGGCTCTTAGACTTGTCGCTCTTTGAGTAAATTGGTAGCTTTTGCCTTACATCATATACTGGATTATAAGGTTTACTTGAACAAGGAAATTCATAAATTGAATAACCCTGTGCATCTATCTTACTGCTCAGTTTTTCTTTTTTAAGCTGTTCTTCGTTAATCGAAATACCAAACAAAGTTTGGAATACGGCTAAGTCTGCGATGTCAACCTTTCGGCCTTGGCGCATAAAACTATAGCCTTTTTTCTCTTTAGTAAGCGTACCTAACTTTTCGCCCTCTGCTTCAATAAGCCAGAACTTACCATCGATAAGTGCTTTTGTTTGTACCTCTGTCATATTTGCCTCCATGCAAAAATCTGTTTTATGCAAACACGTTTTATCGTATTCACAAACTTTCATACTGTGTATCTTGCGTTAAGCGGATCTGCGTAACTTTGAATTTGTTCTGTAACTTTAACAAGATCGTACGTGCCGCAAAACTTCATGAGTCTAATGCCAACTTGCGCTACATTCTTTTCTTTAGAAAATTCTGTAGCAAGAGTTTCTGCAATAATAGCCTTAATGTTATCTGGCTGTGCAGTAAGATCACATAGTTGTACATTACGCTGATAATCTTCTAGCACACGATGTTCGACACCTTCGTGGTCGGTCCAACGTTGTAACATCATATTGTTCCAAGACCATCCTTTTGCTCCTCGATCAGCAAAGGCCTCTTGGAGACCAACTTTATTCTTTGTGCCTTTCGTGCGTACTCCCGGATATGCAGAAAATACGTTGTCGCTTGTGTCGCCACGCATACACTTCTCAAAGAGTAACCATTCTGGGTCCGGTGCGCCTTTGACTTCATTAGTTTTCTTATCTTTAACAGGCTTACCCTTTTCATCAAAGTATCCTTCGTGTGTAGTTGTAACACCGCTTACGCCGTTATACTGTTTTACGTTAGGTGCAATTAATTGTGCAAAGTCGCCGTCTGTCGAAATAATAACGTGGTTATCATTTGGATGAGCTTGAATAAAGCCGGCAATCAAATCGTCTGCTTCTAATTGCTTGTGTTGCAATACGGTGCAGTTTGTTTTCTCATGCAAAAACGTTTTGAAGTCGTCAAATGTTTCCCAAAACAATTTGTCTTCTTCCATTTCTGTAGCAGACATTGCGTCTCTAGTTTCTTGTCGATTGCGTTTATAAGGAGCATAAAAGTCCTTGCGCCAGCTACGACCTTCTAGTGCGAAGATAACATGGGTACCATCAAAGTCTTTCCATGCTTTACGGACTGAATTTAAAATTACATGAAGACACATACCGACTTTGTCGTTCATATCTCCTCTTACTACATGTCTTGCTCTAAAAAACGTGTTAGCTGTGTCTACTAAAATATATGTCATGAAACCTCAGATCTACCGTTACCGATATTAGTTACGTTAATGAATCCAGCCCCTCTGCGATCCATTTCGATGCCCTCATCAAGAGCGACATCCCTGCACAAATCCTTAAACCACTGATCAACGATAGATTCTTCTGTATCGCCTTTATAACCAGCTTCTGTTAATTTTAATATAAAATACTCGTTCCAGTCAAGTTCAAAAAAACCATTTCTGATGTTATCAGTATTTATGTGTGTATTTAACACCGCAACATATGGCTCTTTTTTAGCAGTAGCCGCATCTTTTGGATTTAATGTTTCGGGCGATACATAGTCATTTGCTATACTTTTAGCTTTTCTGCGGTTAAAAAATGCTTTTAGTTTTTCCAATATCATATTCATATTACTATCCTTTGTTCTGGTAATTTTCTGTGCTGTACATTTACGTAGTTAGTTGTGCAAACCCACCTTTCTTGATCGCTTTGATTTGGTTGTGTTTGATGCTGTAACCATCCTGGAAAAAATAACACATCGCCAGTTACTGCACTAACTTCCCGCCATTCAAACAAACTTTTTTCATCATTGTTGTGTGTGTGAATACTGCGTAAATCAAAATGAGGATCTTTAAATTCAATGTATCCGCCATTTTCAGGTAATTGTAAATATGCAGTAATACTCAAGGCACACATTCCGTGTGCGTGTGCTAAAGTAGTTCCGCCTTTGTTATGACAGTTTACCCAACTATTGCTAATCCAATAAGGCATACTGCTCATCAATTTAAGTTGATCAAACATCACGTGCTGAGCAACTTTATGTTGCCAGTCGTAAAAATCTTTAAACGCAGGATGACCGTGAGGGGGAAGTTGTTGATTATAAACAGAACTACGAGCATCACCTTCTTCTAAACTTAGTGTTCCGCCCATTGGGGCATTGGACAAAATTTCTCTAGCAATATTGACATGCTCATCTGTGAATCCATCATAGTGTGCTTTAAACACTATCGGTGGATACGGATTGATTGCTTCGAAGTTCAAATCCTGCCCCATTTAATTTTAAGCCAAATACGTTCATGAATATAATAGTCGATACTTAAAAGAATATGTAGTGCTGTAGCAAACCCTGTAGCACTACCGATATCTCCAGTAAACAAATATGTCCAACCAATAGTAAACAGCCATGCAGTTATTCTATAAGTTAACATCCTTACTAGAGTTCTTTTTTTGGTCTCCATCAAGTTCCCCATTCGTTCTTGAAGAGTGGCACTTGTAGTCGATCACTGTACCGCCAGCCTTTTCGCATTGCCATTTCTGCCACTGCACGATTGTTAAGGGTATACACCCGCTCAACACCACCAACAGGCATAATATACACAGGACCTGTAAACCCTGCCGCACGATATTCCTCAACAGCTCGTTCAGCATCTTTAAGGTCCTCCTCTGTTGCTACTACAAACTTCAAATACACATACCCGTAATTTTCATAATCACACACTACTTCTGGTTTGATAGCATCATCCCACGGCTCGCCTGAGCAAGGAAGTTTAGCACTTACACTAAATGTGATCTCACGTTGAAAGTCTAAATTAGGCATTTGCCATTGGATTAGATAGTCTTTAAATCCTTTTGTTAACCGCATTGTACCGTTAGTTTCAAAAGTGATTTCTTTAAGACTTTGCATCCTAGGATGACTTAGTAAGTCTGGATAAGCACGTTGCCAACCTAGCAAAGGCTCACCGCCTGTAATAACAAGATGTTCATCCTGCCATTCTCCGTTCGGTAGCATTTCCATAATGCGTTCTACGATCCCATCAGTCTCAACTAACGGGCTAAGATCTTTAAAGCGAACATCCCAACTAGCGTAACTATCACAACCAGTTGACACTAGTGGGAGCTCATTATAATCTTTAAACTCTAAAATTCTTTCTGCAATAGCTTCACGTTCATCGGACAGTTCTCCACGTGGCATACCAAAACCTTGACAGGTAAAGTTACAACCAAATGTGCGTAGAAACACACTCGGGACCCCCATGTAGCGTCCTTCTCCTTGGATACTGTAAAACAGTTCTGCTAATTTAATCTTACTCATTCAGATCTTCCACTGGTACAACTATCGCTCCATAATTGTTGCGCTTGTTGTTTATATTCATTAAGTTCGTATTCTGCTTTTTTAGTCTGAAACTGTTCTTCTGATAAACCGTGCCAGCCTATGCATTTTCCAGTGGGACTGCGGCCACATCCGCATTTACCAATATCGTCGTTTGTTCTAACTTGCATTACGCTTCTCCTTTTAACGAATCCATAATTACTCTACGTTCTTTATTATACACTTGTTTTTGAAGGAAGTCAAGAAACTCTTGATGTTCCATCTTCTCTGCTTTATTTAGAATATTTTGGCAAGCCCGCAAATAATACCTACGTCTGGCCGCTTTGGTAACACCTTTCATATCTTCCACAGCAAATTGGAAAGTTCGGGTTAACGCATTAGCGGCTTCACTAGGTTTACCGTGCCATTCGACATCACCGTCTTGGGTAATAACTAGAACAGGTTGACTATTTTGATTGTTAAATTGGATACTGTTAGCCCCTGGATTAGTTTTGTTAATATGCAATCCAGATCCGGCAATCTTATATCCTGCTTGATATCCAACCGCAGTATTATACTGCCCGGTATTATTTGCCCAACTTGTGCCATATCCGCTGTACTGTAGTATCTGTCCAGACGTACCTGTTACTGGCTTAATCTTGCTTATACGATGGGCTTCGATAGTTCCCTTTGCCCGGGATTGTGTTGCGGACGCCGCCGATTGGATCTTCAACATCACCCTCCCGACGGGGGATAAGATGTATATGAGGCCAGTTGACAGTTTGTCCAGCAACTTGGCCGTAATTAAGTCCGATGTTGAAACCGCTGGCCTCTCCGGCTTCCACCATTCTTTTACCTTCGCGAACTGCGTCTTCAAAAGCATCATTTAAAACTCCAATTGTATTATGTTTTGGTACAAACAACAAGTGACCGGGAGTACAAGGGTACTTGTCATAATATACTGCAACGTGAAAGTCTTCTTTGTAAAGATTGTCCCACGGTGCTGTACTATCTTCAATGTAGTCTGGTAAGTTTTCAAACGCCTTCATAGATGCTTGACCATTTTTTTAGTTTTTCAATTTTAGCATCTGCGGCTTTTTCAATGTTAGCCCAACTTACGATATCCATTTCTTGTAGGATATTAATCATAGCATACAGATCGCCAAGTTCTTCTTCTAAGTGCTCTCGATTAGTTTTTGGTTTGCCTGGTTTGTAGTTGTCTAACCCAAAGCGACTAATTTTAGAGACTGCTTGAATTACTTCAGCACATTCTTCTTGCAGAATATCCATTACTTCTTTTTGTTGCGTGTTCATTTTATTTCCTTTAAGGTTGGCGCATAGTTTCCTAAGTGTTGTACGGTAACAGCACTTGCATTAATGGCAAATATAATTGCCTTGTGTATGTCTAGGGTGTTTAGGTACTGATAACATAATGCTGATAAAAATGTATCTCCAGCACCGCATACGTCTGCAACTTCTACAGTTCTAGCACCGAATGCAAAATCATCATAGACAACTCCACGTTCTCCGTAGGTAACAATTAACCCAGACGGAACTCCTGTTGGAAAACTTGTAGCACGACTATGTTCGAGTTCGTTAATTTTAATAAAGCAACCTTCTAGTCTTGCTAGGTCTGTTTTCTTTGTATCAACAAAAATTGGACCAGAGAAGTTACACCGTAATTCTTCGATTAGCTCGTAGCTAACTGTACCTTTATTGTAATCGCTAATAACAATAGCATCATAATCGGGCAATGCTGTTTCTATGGTAATAGGAGCAGAGATAACATCTTTGTCAATACGGACTATTTGCTGTTTACTGCGAGTATCAATAAGTCTAGTCTTAGTAGAAGAGTCGCCGTGCAAAAATTGTACATTACACCCTAATGCTTCTAAATTCCTCCGTACATTACCAGCCATACCATCTTTAACGATATCATACTTAGGTACAAATACCGGTACTGGCGCTTCTGGACTGATGCGATCTACGCTACCGTATCTATATACGTCGACGCAATCATCCCCGACTAATAATATCTTGAATAGTTTTTGTTGTTGAATGTTCTGTTCTGTCATAGTAAATCACTGTTGGTACTAATTCTTTACCTACTACACTTCGATCTTTGTAGTCACTACCTTTGACCATAATATCGGGATCAAATATTTTAATTTTTTCTATCAATGATTCTTGACTATTGAAAAACCATACGTCATTAACTGCTTTAAGATTTTTTAATGCGAACTGTCTATCATTTTGATTATTGATAGGACGACCTTGTCCTTTAAGTTCTGTAACTCGTGCATCTGTGTCAATTAGTACTAATAGGTAATCACCTAAACTTTTAGCATAATTTAACATTTCGATATGTCCGCGATGCAGAATATCAAAGGTACCGTTAACTACTACTTTTGTCACGCTGGCTATCTCCTGGCATTACACGATAATTATCTTCTACGCTGTCTGGAGTCGACACTTCGATGATATCACCTTCTTCTAAACAAATGAGTCTATGTGGAAGTAATGGTTCATTATGCCACACACTATTTTTTTCTAACATCTTTGTATAAATCTTAGCATCTTTAGTATCAATATATTCAACTAAAAACTGCCCAGAAAGCACAAACCATGTTTCGTCTTTTTCTGCATGAAAATGCATACTAAATTTAGCACCGGTATTAAAGTGCATAAGTTTACCGCAGTATTTGTCGTTAGTTGCCCAAATTAATTCGTGCCCCCAACCTTTATCAACAAAGCCTACTTGCCTAGTCATTCTGGTAATTCCCTAAATCTCTGAAAGAAACTTTCTACATAGCAACTGAATTCTTTGTTATCACTGATTCTAATATAATATACCCAGAGATGATCATCTGTATATACGTTTTCTATTACACGAAACTTTTCCGAATCAGATCCTGACCAAAAACTGCCGGGCTTAGGCGGCTTAATTGGTTCTGTTGCTTTAACCCTATCTTCGGTTGTAAAAGTTGTCATTCTACACTCTCCTCAAACCAGTCGTCAACTTTACGTTCTGCTTCTTCTTGAGTTAATGCGTGTACAAAAAGTCTTGCAGGTTCGCCTACAGTATGTTGTATATCAAATTTGACAACGCCTGTTGGAATAAGATTCCAATCACGTTCTACAACAAACTCCTGCATATTTTTTGCTTTTTCGATCAATCGATCAGATAATTGTTTTACTGTTAATGTCATTTCTTCCACCACTCCTCATAAGGAAATTCGATCCAAATATCTTTTTCTGCTTTGTTTACTTCGAATGCAACATAGTCCATTTCTACTTTGCACTTGCTTGCTAAGTTATCAACGATAACTGCAAATCTTACATTGTTAGTCCACACAGTATCCCATACTGGGCTATCCGGAAAACATCCACTAGGCCAATCCTCTACTAACCAATTAATTGTAGCACCAGTATCGTTAATGTCGTCAACGACAAGAATCTTTTTACCCTCGAATGCATCTTCAGCCATCCACAAATTGCTTTCTGGGGATGCATCTGCATCACGCAAACTGATGTGAATAGTCTGCATTGGAACTTGCATATATTGACTAATCATTAATGCAGGTAAAAGCCCGCCACGAGTAATGCCTACAATGTAATCAGGCCGCCAATTACTATTTGTAATATTGCGGCAAATGTCTTGTACATAGCCGTTAAATTCACTTTGAGATATTATTAGCTTGTTCACTTCTGTCCTTTAAATATTGTTCATGTTGAACCCATTTCTGAGTTTCTAAACTTCCTGTTAAAAAACCCCATTCACGTTTATGCGGACCTGGCATAAACAAAGTCCAGGCCGTTACACCTGGTTCTAATTCGATGCGGTGGTAATCGGTTGGTTCACACATCCGAAAGTGTCCAGGTCCACGCCAGACTCGATATTCACCCCATTTTTGTCCTAGTGTATTAATTTTTGGAATCCATTCCCAATATCCACCTTTAAGAATTAATGTGACATAAGGCCAGGGATGATCATGAACATCGTCCGGATCGCCTTTTAGGAACTTGTGTAAAAATACGTTAAATGGAAATTTGTTTCGTTCTTTAAGAAACAAATAGTAACGCTCTAAATATGGTTCGTTATTAACACGATCATAAATGATACGCTTACGTCCTTTGTTATCTAACCAATTAAGAAATTTGTCGGTTAAGGTCATCTTGACTCCTGCATAGTTCATATACTAGTTTAAACTCATTCCAGCTGTTTTGTAAAGAGGGATATTGCTCACACATTCTTCCTAATTTAATTGCATCAATCTTGTATGTTTCTAAATATTTGGCTTGTTTATCAAGGTCCCAACTATCATCGTCATACATTTCGTACAGTACATCTTTAATATGTTTCACTGTTTGAGAGATTCCATTGTAATAATTTTACTAATTTCTTCTCCTAAATCCTTGTCATCTGTAATAATGTGTAGGGATCGATTGCTTTGATCTTTTCTACGATCGTAAAAATTAGTTTCGATAATCATTCCACCACTTGCTTTGTATGCAGTAAATCGAATACCTTTGTCACTATCTAATTGCTCATGATCGACTGTTAGCGATCTCGTGCAATTAAGACTGACATATTGATCCTCTTCTATAGAGTCATCTGTTAGTACCCAATTTCTAATTTTTGTTTTAAACCAACCCATATTATTCCTTGATTGTGGCATCGGGGTCTACTGCAAGACCCTGCCATTCTTTAATTTTAATTTCTTCAGTCTCCGGAGTATCTTCACCCCATGCGCTGATCCAACGTGACCCAGTCCATTTAGCCTGATATGTATACCCACTTTTTCCAGTAGTCTTGATCATATAGTTGCCTTCACGGACAGGTTTAACTTTCTTTGGAAACCAGTCTGTCATTGGATATTCGATGTCATCCATTGTTGTATATTTTTCCCATTTGCCTGTTTCTTTATTAGAACCTGCAATATACATGCCAAAGTCTGAACTCTTACCGTCTGTGTTTCCGCCCCAGTTGTCAATGTCTTCGTCATCGTACATGACGCTATTAACAAGTTCCTCACCGTCAACTTCGTCATAGCTTAGTGTTAGTTTAGAAGGATCAAAGGGCATAGTAAGGGGAAAGTCTGCTTCAAAGAATGTGCCTTTTTCGTTACTGCTACCAATAAACACTACAGTACCGGCAGGCTTCTCATCGATCCACGCTTCATCACCACCCGACCATTCTGGTTCTGGATTGCCTTCGCTGTCTTCGAACCCAGTGATATCTTCTAATCTTTTTTCATAAACAACATCACCATTCTCATCTTCAATTTGAAGTGTGCCGGCATTACGGCTAACACCGTGTGCGTGTGCCATATCATCGCATTCATACCAGCTACCTGGCGGAAATGGTTGCATTTCATCTGGAATTTCGTTTTCATCAGCATAGTCACTATCCCAAGCATAATCACTAAGATCGAGTCTGCGCTGTTTAAAGTAATCATAAATCTTACGATCTACAGTACCCATAACTTTCTCTCCACCATAACCCCACATAGTAATCTTGTAAGTACGTGGTGTCCATTTAAGGACTTGCATTAACTTTTCTTTTTCTTCTAAAGTTGCCATAATAGTCTCCTTTTATCGTGGCGCAAACTCTTGTTGCAGTTTAATGTTATCAAAGAATTCTTTCTTCGTGTTACCGTCAGTATTGAATGCACCTTTTAATACTGTAGTCTGCGTAAGACTAGAGTGCGCCATAATGCCTCTGTTCTCACAGCAACCGTGTACTGCTTGTACATATACTGCTACATTTTCTGAGTCTGTTGCTTTTTGGATTTCCCTAGCAATGTCATTACAAAGTTCCTCCTGGAGAGTACCTCGACGGGCACACCACTGAGCGATCCTTGTATACTTGCTAAGTCCGATGAGTTTCTGAGCCGCAATAATACCAATATAAGCAACGCCAGTAACGGGTTGGTGATGATGGCTACACATACTGCGAAGCTCACTGCGGACAACCAACATACCTTCGTAACGGTCCTCTGAATCATTTGGGAAACAAGTTGCGTCTGGTGCTGGTTCATATCTTCCTGCCATTATTTCATTAAAGTACATTTTAGCCAGTCGGCGGGCTGTACCTTTGCTGTTAGGATCATTCTCACGATCAATTAACAGCGTGTCTAATACTTTTTCGAATGCTTCTGTTGCTTCGTTGATTAGGATTTCTTTATCAGTTTCGCTAACATAGTCACTGATGTTGTCACCTGCCCAAAAACGTTTCTTATCACGTTTCATCTTAAAGCGAATAGCATCGCCTAGGTAACCTTCTTCATAGCCCTTGTCAGACATTGCATCTGCGGCTTTTACAATAGCATCTTCGTATCCTGGATGATACGGTGCTTCTTCTACTAGTTTTTTACTGTCTGTCAATTTATATTACTCCGATGTTAAGGCAGTGGATTGCCATAAGTTATTATACTATTATTTAGGTTTACTTGTCAAGTGTCCTAAGTGTTTTGTTTGCCGCAATAGCAGACTTTAACAAGGAAAAATCAACTCCTGCACGTTCAGCTTCGAATACCAAAGCCTGTGTGTCCTTGGGAAAACAAGCGCCTGCAAATCCACGACTTCCATCTGGTCCGGGAACTCGCATATGACTGTCACCAAATCGTTTTTCACTAACAAGCATATTAGTTAATGCTGTATAGTTTACTCCTAGTTGATTTGCCAAATCATAAATTTGATTCATGAACACTACTTTAGTAGCTAGGAAACTGTTAATAGTATATTTTGCCAGACTTGCTTCTGCAATAGTACAGTAAGTAACATCACGCAAACTAGGCTGACCTGCACGAATTATTGATTCTGCTTTTTGGCAATATTCTTCACTACCACCAATAAAGGCAAAATAACCATGAATATAATCATCGTTAGCAGTAGCGGCCACAAGAAATTCTGGAGCATGTACTAGATTAGGATGTACTACTTGTAGTTTAGAATATACTCCTGGAGGTGCTGTTACTTTACTAATAATAACACCTTCCATTCCTGCTAGATTTGACAGCACTTCTTCTAAAATGCTTGTGTCACATTCACCAGTTTCTGAAGTTGGACTAGGTACACAAACAAACAGACCATCACAACTACGTAATTCTTCCCAAGTGCTTACAAAGCCTTTTGACGGATCGTGAACAATGACAGGAACACTAAACGTGTCATATGCATTTTTAATTGCGCCGCCAACAAAGCCTGCACCAATAATTCCAATTTTCATTTTATATTTTCCAATAGTTTATTTGCTGAAAAGAATTGCTCAGTTAAATTTGCTGTTTGCTTGTTTAACTGCGGCAGATACTTATCGTAGTTTGTCATATACTGCATAATCTTATGACAGATTTCTTTTCTATGAATTTCATATAATTCAAATGATTCAGTCCATGCACTAGGATACTTAAATGTATCAAATGCCATTTCGCTGTAACTTAAACGATCCGGAACCATTGGAATAGCATCTACAATAGCACCTTCGTACCAACTGATACCTAGCGTTTCTTGTAGATTAGCACTGAAGACAAGTTTAGCTTCACCTAACAAGTTATGGTATTCGTTCTTTGTTAACTGTTGATCTTGACACACTATAAATTCATATTGTGGCAAGTGTTCTTTTAAATCGCGGAATATTTCAACTTGTTTTTCTGGAGCAATACGATGCGGGAAAAGAATAAGATCACGTTTAGGCATACCTTTATATGCGGAAAGTGTTCCTTCCATATATTCCATAGGCCAACCAGTGCGTACTATCTTTGGTTCTTCACCGCTTAGTATTTCTTCTAAATGTTCGCTATACCAGGGATTCTCTATGGTAGAATCGTTTAGTAAATTTGTATAGAACAGTTTAATATGAAAGTCTGTGGCAAAGTAGTTATGATCAAACGCATGGAAGAAACTCTGCTCTGCGTGTCTGACCCAAGGTTTATCACCAACAAGACGTCCTAAGAAGTCCTGGGGATCATAACTACCGGCATGCCACAGTCCATGCGTAGTTACTGGTATGCCCAATAACTCACTCATATACTTTAAGTTTATGACACCAGGATGCCAAGCATCAGTAAAAATGAAATGATCGCCAGGCTTAACTGCTCCGGAGCAAAATAAACGACCCATCTGCTCAACTTGACTAGCCTTGTATATATTAGTGCCGCCAAAGTTAAGAAATGCTCCAGGAGTGGTAGCACTAGGAATGTCCGTAGGACCTGATATAATGTTGACATTGTGTCCTGCCTTTCGTAAGAGATTGGGTACATGGCCCTTCCACTGACCCGTGTACCTAGTTTCTACCGCTTCTAAATCAATTAGAAAAACGTTCATTGTATGGACGGGGATTCTTGCCTTGATAAGGCTTGCGTTCACCATTGTTATGGAACTTTCTTTTACCATTAGAACGGTAAATGAAGTCTTTGTATGCTTGAGATTTATATAAATCTTTTGCATCAAAATTGATCATTTCAAAACGGCAATGATCGTGCCATGCCTCAAGATCATCAAAGATCTTGCTGACTTCGGGCTTCATAGTCAGATACTTAGTGAGCCATTTTGGCTGTGCCATTTTAAGTTTCCTTAGATAACAATGGATTGTGATGGGCGAGTAAGGTTATATGAAATAACGCATCCATTTTCGCCGTCTTCGGATACGTCAATTATTACAGCACGGTTTGGATACCTTGCCGCAATTTGGGAATACAAGTCGTCTGCAATCATTTCGCAACTCTTGTAGTTAAGTTCTAATACGGAATTTTGACCGTTATACAACGATATGAGCCATCGCTTGAACTGGATGAACTCGATGTCCCTGTCATTGTGGAACACATCGATTGACACCCGGAAGTGAAAGATATGGCGATGAGGAGTACCAAGGAACGATACATCATATTCATCTCCTGTAGCTAGGGCTGGATCAGTAGCCGCGGCTGGATAGCAGTGGATACCTTCTTTTTGGAAGCTAACCCAAATTTTGCGATTAGCGGCTTCTTTAATAGTTTCAATACTCATTTTACATTCTTCGCTGTAATAGGACCCTTGCCTTGAAGTCCGAAGTTTTCTTTAATTGCAGTCCCACAAAGTGTGCGTTGATAAGCGGCACCTTCTGCAGGGCCTTCTGTAGTAAACCTAAGTTCGAAACATATTGTAGCACATTCTTCGATAAGAAGTCTAGCAAAAAGTTCTTGGTTTACAACAGGTACACCCAAAATGTCTTCTGTTGCGTTATCTAAAATTGTTTGTATTTGTGCGTTCATTTAATAATCTCATCCTTCCCGTATTCATCCCAACTAGTAAATGCATCTCTACTAGTCAAGCTGTGTAAGGTATGACACCAAACACCATGATTAGTTGCCTTAAAATCTTTGTCGTCTAGCTTAATTGTAGCATTATATCCGAGCTGTGTCAAGTAGGGAATTTTTACCGAAAGTTGTGGAATAAACTTTCGTTGCTCAACAAGTGAACTTTCCAAAAGTCCTTCAACTAGACTAACATCTAAATCCAATGTACACCAAACATCATGTTCTAAACAATCTAGAATCATCATTTCCCAATCACGCCATCTGTCTGCATCGTTGGTTTCTAACTTTGGAAAACTTTGATTAGCACCAAAATAGATATGTGTGCAATCGTTGTTTTTAACCATATTAAGGATAACGCCAGCATCTTGTACACCTACTACAAATAGTGTTTTCATTCCAAATGCTGGTGTCTTTTCGATTTCAGTACCGACAAAGAATGTTACATCTTCACTAATACCAGTTTCGTAATCTCTTTTCATCTTGCGTTGTCCCAATAAATCCAATTTGTGATAATATATTTGTCTTGCGTGTTGCTTACAACACCTCGATGTATATGAGTTAATGATGTAGGAAAAATTATAGTTCTTCCTTTTACTGCATCAATTTTGATACCTTGATGCATAAATTCAGTTCCGCCGTCTTCAACATCGTTAAGATAAGTTATGTAAGCAAGGGCTCTTTGACTAAGCTCATGATTACCGTCTATGTGCCAACGATAAAAACCTTCCCCGGGTTTATACCACTGTATCTGAGGAGCATGGCGCATTTCAAATGTTCCACAGTATTCATATATTTTACGCTCTTCGCAATAAATGTCAATGAATTTGGATATTTCAGAATGAAAATCACTAAATTTAAATTTTTCTGGAGATCCTAGAGGCTGTGCATTACGAAGTGCAAAGTCTGTACTTTTCTTAACTTCGTGATTCTGATGTTCGTCATGCCCTATTACTCCGTCAGTGGTTAAACCAGCTTTGTGTCCTTGCTGAAATAAGTCTAGCAATGAGTCACAAATACTTAGGTCTTCCAACTGATACTGACCAATAAAATTATCCATTAATTAAATTTTTAATTCTTCTTCCAATGCACGTAACTCGTCATCGTCCGGATTAGCAAAGTCAATTTCAGTTTGTTGCTTTTGTTCGACTTCAAACAACGAACTAAACGTGTTTTGTGCAGGACCGCCTTGTAAGCGAGCACCTTCTAAGCTACGCAAGAACGGTAGTGCAGATTCAATTAATTCAAATGCTTCTACTTTGGATTTAGTTTCAAACAGTTCTTCGATAAAAGTAGCAAAGTAAAGAATTCTACGTGGAACCCAATCGCTAAACTCTTTTTCTTTCTTACCTTCAATACCCCAACTTCTCCAAGTGGGTTTAAACCTAGCAATTTCAATATCCATTAATTGTTGAGCACGTTGTACAGCAACAATATGACATTCAACATTATGACCCATCATTAGAGCGTAGGCAAAACTATCCCAACTTGTTTTATTTGGAATCTTATCAAGTTTGTTTTTACGGGGAACAACATGATAGTGTTCTGGATTCAAATGATCAAACTTTTCGCCATTTAATTCTGTATCAGTCTTGCGTTCACCTAAATCATAGTACGCAATATCTGACATTGTTAAGCGTCGACCGGTTTCTGATTCGAATGGGAATGGGATGTCGCTTCCTGCAAGTGATTTGTTATCTGGTGCTTTGTCCATAATAACCGACCAACGTTTGTTGGTGTGTTGGGCGTTTGTGTAGACAAGTCCGTGCGCTGTTGCGATAAACGGTGAGGCGCAATCAAAAGAGATGGTAAGTTCTTCATTAATATGTTTCCTAAGTTGTCGTTGAATAAGAGTCAAATAACATGACCAGTCTAACTGTGCAGTACCCAAGAAGTGCATCCAGTTTTTGCCCTTCAGCAAACCATCTTCACGCATAGTCATTAGACGTTTAAGCGTGATATCCATTTTACACATGTTGGCTCCGCCCATGGCCCAACCTTCGGCTTCCTTACCAGCATACTTGCCTTTAGGATCACTAAACTCTTTTACACCCTGATACCATTTTTCAGCAGTATCCCAATCGCCACCCTGTAGCACATTAAGCCATTTAGTTTGACCTAGGCGATTTTGTAAAAAATAATCATTATTAAATCGTGTCTTATCTAAACAGTCGTCAAATGTTTTTAATCCAGTCTTTGGACTATGAATATGATCACATGCCCATGTCGGAACGTCTAGCATCATTGACCAGTCAGCAGTCATCTCTAACCATTCGAGAATCTTTTGACGAGTGGCGTTTGCGGCTTTCCCTTCAAAGTCTAACCAATCAAACTTAAGAACACCCTTACCAATCTGGTATCCGCCCGAGTCGCCTACAATAACAGTTTTGCCACGTTCACGCTGTTGCACCATTGATTCTTGATCAATTGCTTTTTCTAAATCAAGTTGTGCATGACCTGCTGAATACAAAGCGTATCTATATGTAAAGTATCCTTCTTCTTCGTTTAAGAAGTTCATACCTTCAATTCCGCGATCAAATCCTTTAGGAACACGATCAGGAGAAACAAATTCACCTAGTCTTTGCTTTGAAATATAGTTTTCGTAAAACGAACTGATAGCAGGTAGATAAACTGCATAGTCCTTTTGTAATGGTGTTAAATTAAGTGGCGGCTTTTTCATTGTTATGTTCCTTGCTCAGTATAACTGTAGCTTTTAATTGTTGTTTGGCACGATCAAGTTCTTCTATGACTTTATTTAGGTTTTCTTGGGCAATACGTACAGCAGGATGGTTATGTCCAGAAATTAATGCCTTAAGTTGAAGTTCTTCGTTTCGTTGTTCACGTACATAGTCTAACAGATTTCTAGTCTCAGAGTCAAGCTCAATAGTAGCATAACTCGATGCAATGTTAGCCCAATTAGCACCGTCAAACACTTGTAAGTCAGTGCCCCATACACGAATCATACCTTGCATAGGATTTGACACATTTTGATTGACGTAGGGTAAGCTGGTGTTGCCACCATTTACGATAACGCCTTGACTACCTGCTATACCTTTGATCATGCTTGTGCTGGAACAATATATTTGTAAGTTGCTAAACCACTGTCTAATGTAATTTGCAATGCGCCCTGATTACTAAAACTCATTTTAGTATTATTAACATCTGCAATCTTAAGAATTGATAAAACTCGAGCAACAGGCCAACTTAGATTAGCAGTAATTTTACCAGTGATACCTTCAGCGAATACAAACTCGCCTGCATGAGTTGATGCGTCACCGAAATAGAATTTTAATTTATCTCCGTCTGTTTTAACCACAAACGTAGTATGCTCATTATTAGCAGTAGCCTGAAAGTTAAATCTTTGTACCGCAGATATACTAGGAACAATTTCAACATCCCAGCTAACGCCTTTAAACTTAGCTGTTTTTAATTTTTCATTAATAATTTCAGTGCTCATAAATCGATAGTCATTCTTAAAGTCACCTGCTTTGTTTTCAAAGTGTAAACCTACTGGAACGCTCGAGCCATTACGCTGTGCAGTAACAACTTCGATCTTAGCGTCTTCGCGATATTCTGGACAATCTAAATGTATCTTCAATTTGTTCAATTGTGGCATTCCGAATAATCCAATCATATCTGGATATGGATTTGCTGTTTCAGCAGTTAAAATAACCGAACGGTCATCAGCCATTGAATCAATGCTTGTGTTTTTTGCATCACCTGTAATCTTAACAATGTCTAAGAAGCCTAGGTTATGCGTGTGACTTACGATGTCTTGAAGAATGTCTTTCATTTTTATAATCTCCTGTATGATATATTATATTTAGAATTTTGGTTATTGTCAACTAAATTATTCAAAAGTGAACAAATTACCAAATGTGTTATTTTGTGTGGTTGAGCTTAAATCCCATTCCAGCACTCCGATAAGATTTTCCAGCTTGTTATTAATAATCGTAGTTTCCATCTCACTATGATCAAATGGTAGTTCCTGGAACCATTTTGGTAAACGTAGTTCATCTACTGGATACGCTACACTAGTATACCCCAGCGGATTATCTTTTACCTTACAAACAATAACTTTCATGCCGTCAACAATTCCCATTGAGTATTTGTCTCCGTTCATGCGTTTTAGTGTATTCCAATTAATACTTGCACGGACATGTCCGGGCATGTTTGCTCTACCGGCTTTTGCTTCCTTGGCTTGATAGTCTGTGATGTTATTAGCACGTTTTGGACTACCTTTCTCCCAACCGGGGCGAGCCTTAAACTCTGTTCGGAATTCGCCGATACGGTCTAGTATTTCTGTTTCTTGACTACCGTTAAGTACTTTGGTTAGGATCTCTTCTAAAAACTTTTGCATAAATTCCGGAGTATCACTACGTTTAAGATCTAAACCCATAGCCTTAATCTTACCTGGCTTGCCGTCTACGTCTGCACGTTTATTTTCTTTATCGTAATACAATACAGCATAGCGTTTTTTAGTAATAAACAAACCTTTGGTAGCAACAAGTTCGCGGCCTGCTTTAATAACTTCGCCACGAGATTTCGGACAATGAAAGCTATCTAACATAAATGTTGGGAACGTAGCATTTACATTATCGGCAATTTGGTTGTATAACTGAACAACTGTTTCTTTATCCCAAGGTAGCCGACCTTTTTCAATGTCAGTTTTTAATGTACCATACGCTGAAAAGTACGCAGAGTCAGTATCACCGTAAATAATTGCACGACCACGATAGTCGTATTCGCCAGTAATGATTTCATTAATCTTTGCGGCCATGTGCCGTGAAATCTGGCGTCCTACAAGTGTTGTCGACTGTCCGATACGTTTATCAAAGAACCTGCAACCAGCATTAAGAATAGCACCATACAAACTGTTCAAGTTAATCTTCTTAACCAATTGACGTTTGTCCCAGTATTCTTCTTCGATCTTATTACCTGCTTCAATCGCTTCTTTGAGCTTTTTCTGCATGTCTTTGCGTTCACTATACCAACGCTTTAACAAGCCGGGAATAATACCTTCTGTTTCGTAAGTAAAGATTGTGCCGTTAGCACTAAGCATCCAGGGTTGATTACTTTCATAAATCATTTCGTAGATCTGAGCACCACTTAGTACATCGACGTCTCCGGATTCCCATTCAACAGTAATGTCGTGTGCTTTGTCCTTGTCCATAACAAATTCGTATTCGTTACTGCCAAACTTACCTTCCCATGCCGCGGCAAAACTCGAACCTTTGGCTATCTTAGCATCAATCTCTGCTTGTGTGTAATCTTGACGCAACTGTCCAACAATAGTCTCCGGACCCATGTTAAGCGCACGAATCGCAGATGGATATAGCGAGTTAATGTCAACTGATCCAATCCAATCATGGAGACCCTTCTTTGGATATGCAACATAAGCACCTGCGGCCTGTGTATCACCTAATTCGTCTTTGCGTGTGCGACTAGGAACAATCATCCCGCGATGATGTGCTTCATTTACAATCGCTTGTTCTGTTACAGCCACAGCACCCATTGTAGTCTGTAGCAATACAGTACATTCATGTGCCAGTGTGTTAGCAAGATCAATAAACTTTAATTTTTTATCAAGTTTATCGAGTAGCGCACAGTCTTGTCTGTTGTATTCAATAAACTTACGGAAGTCATTGTTATACAGTTGATCAAGTGTGCCTTCATAAACTGTTTTACTTTCTCCTACTTCCATTTCTCCGATAGCATCAAGTCGATAGGTATGTCGTTCTTCATAGGTATATTTGCGGTACAGTTCGAGACTATCCAAATGAACGCGACCAGCAAAATCATAAGTAACAGCCTGCTTTCCATATTTTTCGTACTCCCGTTTTCTAGGCATTTGATCCCACAAGCAGAATCTGCGAGTATCTTCTTTACTCAAAACTTTAGTAACACGGTTAACAGTATACGGTACGTCAAATCCCTCGCTATTCCATCCGCTGATAATATCTGCATCTTCAATTAGTTTAAGGAAAGTATCAAGCATCTCTGCTTCACTTTCAAACAGATGCGTGTTGGGAAATTCTTTAACTTGCTCTACTGCTTGCTCCATTGTAAGAGTCTTTGGAGGAATAGCAAGACATATAAGTGTATCTAACCATTGCAGGTGGACTGCGATTGCAGTAATTGGCATGAACGCATCTTCAGGCGATGCATAACCACGCTCTGGATCAAAGTCCACCTCAATATCGAAAAATGCTACGTGCAATTTAGGTGCATCCTTACCTAAGTAGTTTTCTTCTAGTACACGGAAGCTGGCGTTGATATCGCTTTCGAATAATTTGTGACTTGAGTGGATTTTTTGTTCTTTAACAAAATCTTTGAAAGTTTTACAAGTAACTTTGCTAAGTGGATCACCGTAAATGCTACGGTACTTGCCTTTGTTATCTGGATAGTAAAACTGATATTTGGCTGGGTAATCAATAAAGATTCTACCCTTTTTTGGATCACGCTCAACAACTCTGACACGGTCATTGTCACGATCCCAGATGGCATCAATATAACTCATAATTCTCCTTACCGTTTATGGCCGGCAACCTTCATTGTGCGATTTATGGCTCGCAGAACCTTTCTCAATAATATTTATTACGCATTAACTAACATGCGAACAAGACCGATAGTATCGATGGTTGTTAGCAAGATGTAGTTAGCCAGCATACCGAATGACTTACGAGTCCAAGAAGCCCACGCATACATAGCACAGCCACTAATCCAGATAGGATATAGTACAAGAAGAGGAGGATTAGGGACTGTGACTGCCATTGTGATACTACAGCCAATAGATATAGCCCAAGCAAGGAGCTCAACACAAAAGCGAAATCCGTTGCTATTCCAGTCATCTCTAATCCACTCTAATGTTGGCTTAAAAAATGTATCAATCATTATCGCCTGAACGGTTTGGATTTTGTGCGGCATAGTCGCTATCTCGAATTGCATGACCGCTAATGTCAACGATAGTTTCTAAGTCATCGAACTCAGTAAACACTCGTTCCCAATCACCTTTCTGGGCAATCTTAATTGCCTTTTTAATGATGCTTGGTTTTACTTCGAGTTCTTCCGCGACAGCTTTAATAGTGTCGTTTAGTCCTTCGTTCAAGTCTTCAATTTCTTGTAAGACAGTTACGCCTTCAGAAATAAGTTGTTTGATTTTTGCTTGTTCCGGTGCACCGTATGCTTTACTCATAGTTAATCTCCTATACAGTAATTATATACTGAATATAGGAGATTGTCAAGTCTTGATGTAAATTATTTTAAACTGGAACGTAGCATCCAACTATGTTTGCGATGAGCATCCATACGTTCTGCTAGGAAGTTTGAAAAGCCATGTTCTCCTGCTTGTTCAGCAAGATCGTAGACCATTTTAAGAACTTTGACGGTTTTATCGCTATCATTTAATAGTTCTTGACACATTGCTTCGAATTGAATAACTTGATCTTCGTCTTCAACTTGTGAAAGCATTGCAAATTTACCAAAGCTAGCAGGTGTGTACGCACCTAACTTACGAATATTTTCTGCAAATGCATCGATGCTTGCATATACTTCTTCGTAAATCCCTCCAAATAGGGCGTGGTATTGTTCAAACAGAACTCCTTCCACATTCCAGTGAAAGTTTTGCGCCTTGATTACAAAGGCGTATTCTGTTGAAAATGCTATTTTTGCGGCTTTGGTTAAATCACTCATTTTGATAGTTTCTTTGATAACATGTTATTTAGCCTATCTTCGTAGGTCAACTCTTGCTCGAATAAGTGTGATGCTAGACTATCAGTAGTCCACTCTTCTAAACTCTCACCAATCTTTTTCTTTTTCTTCATTGCGCCCATCTTAGCCGCAATAGCCATTTGTTTACGCTTTTCTTTTGTCTTGCCACGGAACTGCGGAGCATTAGACTTTTCAAAGTCTTTAATAACAGCATCAGTATCCATTGTTTTAAGATTTAACTTTTCCGCCACGCTTTCGCCTATCTTTTTACAACTACCTTCTTCGCCACGCTTTTTGCCTGGAACTTTTTTATAACCTGTCCAGCACTTGTCATAGATTTTACTGTTACCGTGTGCTTCACACATACCGCAATCCGGGCATACTGCTTCCATAGACATATCTTCGTTGTGTTTCTTCTTACCGGCACAATGAGCCTTTTGTGAAAATCCTTTTGGATGACTACAGTTGATGCTACTCTTATACTTTTGACTCCAACCTTCCGCCACACCTTGCTTGCCACCTATCAGCCAAACTTTAGCAGGTAATCCTTTAACATAATTTGCTGTGCCCAATCGTGTTTTGCCACCTATTAACCACAGTCCTTGACTTGTTTTTAGTATGATAGGCATTTCTACTTGACCTTTATCAAACAAATCAT
>Ga0209191_1000467_pt1 | contig 31511 bp, 56 predicted proteins | sample S_130626_EF_Meta_FD_187320 | JGI IMG/M metagenome (GOLD analysis project Ga0209191, IMG submission 187320) | Freshwater microbial communities from Lake Simoncouche, Canada to study carbon cycling - S_130626_EF_MetaG (SPAdes) (version 2) | ecosystem: Environmental > Aquatic > Freshwater > Lake ...
CTTGACTAAATTTAACCGTTCAAGCTGGTAAAAAAAAATCGTACCTTAGGTCATTTTTTGGTTGACTTCGGATACCCTTTTTGCTATATTGAATCATAGACAGAAACGAACGAACGGAGATACGAACATGATCTACACTCTCAAGATTTATCGTTATGATCGTCGCTGCAAGAGTGGTGAACGCTTCGTCAAGTCCTACGAGTATGACCGTAAGGACGATGCTTCGATGGATCGTGAAGTCAATGCGCTTCGCGGCTGTGGCTACTTTGACGATATGTTCCGCATCGAATATGCTCCCAAGTTCATCACTGTCAAGAACATGATTAGCGGCAAGGATGTGCAGATTGCTGCTGACACGCCTTGGAACTGCCGCCCCGACTCTGAATCCTACTGGAGCGCATAAAATGGTAACCGATATTGATCACGCCCTGCGTATCGTCCAGAAGATGGCGAAGGAACGCTGCAAGACTACCGGCGATGTCCTTAACGAATTTCTCAAGTATGTAGAGAATAACGAGGTCAATCATTTTTGGCCTGACGAAAACACAGCATGTCTGATGCTGCTTAAGCGGCGAGTTAATCAGTAATGCTGCATTATATCCCTTCAAAAATTACTATCTATAAGGAAAATAAAATGGAAACTGTTGCTAAGATTATCGGCCTCGCCATCGTAGGTATTGCCGCTATTATTGTTCTTGGGCTTATTCTTAGCCTGCCGGTCATGTGGCTTTGGAATGCCTGTCTCGTTGCTGCTGTTCCTGGCATCAAGGAAATTGGATGGCTCCAAGCTTGGGGCATTCTGATTCTGTGCGGATTGCTCTTTAAGAACTCGTCTAGTTCATCTAATTCATCTTCTAACTAAAAGTATTGCCCTGATAGTTCTCTGTCAGGGCATTATTTTGGGTGGTTTGGTCATAGTTTTTTATTGACATCAGTTCGTTCTTAGTGCATAATACATATATTGTGATAAGCAGGAGATTGATATGAACCGTGTTGTTGAGAATGGAAATGTAGCTGTGTTGTATTCTCCGGGATACGGCGCGGGTTGGTATTCGTGGAACGATTGTGAAGCTCTGTTATTTGATCCTGTCATTGTTGAAATGGTCCGTAACGACCGCAATGATGAGATTGAGTCGTATGTTGCCCGTGCATATCCTGAATTGAACGTCTACTGCGGCGGTGCCGAAACATTGACTGTCGCATGGATTCCTATCGGTGAACGTTTTCAAATTGATGAATATGACGGTGCTGAATCTGTCATCCTCGAATCCGAAGAAGTCTGGATTACTGCATAATGTATATTCTAATCGTTCTCGCTACTATGACTAATCTCGGTACTTATCCTACTCAGGCCCGCTGTGAGGCTGCTGTGCGTAGTGTCTATGAGCAACGTCTTGACCCGTATCGTTTGTTGTCTAAGGCTGCATTGAAGTCCCTGCTAGACAACCAAATGCGGTACGTTGCCCCAACCGAGTACCTCTGCCGAAAAATTTAGATTTTCGGATAAATATGTTCGTACTAGACTACAAAAAGGATAAACGGTATGGACATATTAGGACAACTCAAGGGTATGCTTGCTGAGGCTGACGGTAAACTTAGCAACAAGCGTGTTATCACCTTATCAAGCACGGTAATGCTCATAGTAGCGTTTGTAGCCAATGTGTTTATGAATAAGCATATTGACGATAACATCTTAAACGCTATCATGTTCGTTATCATTGGTGGTATGGGTATCACAGGTATGGAAAAGTTTGCCCCTAAAATAACTGATCAACTTAAAAAATAACGCTTGACATTCCCTCGTTTTGGACGTATACTGAATCTATAAGTTCAAGACGAGGTTTGTTTATGGATATGCTCATAGTCGGCAACGAAGTCACTATCAAAGTTGAAAATGTATTGTGGCCCGTGCGGGACCGATACGCTGGTGGCGTTGCCGGTCCTGAGTTCAATGTCTATACCGGAACTATCATGCGTGAGAAGTGGTTTGGTGCTGATGAGATTGGCATTACTACCGGCGATCCTCGCTTCCCGTTTCGTCGCATTCAGCGCCAGCGTATTGTAGCAGTCAACGAGAAGACTGTAGACTATACTCCTGTCAAGTCTGATCGTATTGAAATCACTGTGCAGGGTTCTAAGGGCAACACGTATGTTGTCACTAAAGAAAACGGCAAGGCTTCTTGCACTTGTGCTGGTTTTCAGTTCCGTAAGACTTGCAAGCACTCTCAAGAAGTACTAGTATGAACGCTGCAAAAGAAAACACATTCAGAGCATTGAGGGAAGAAGAATTACTTGTGACTAATTTTTGGTGTAGGTTTGGTTGGCATACGTGGACCAAATATCGTGAACCCGAAATCGTGCGTGAGGGTATCTACAAATTGAAAATTCAAGAACGTAGATGCGGGTATTGTAATGTCACCAATCGTAAAGTCTTGAATAAGGATTATTAATCAATGTCAATGCATCTTGTAGGTCCTTATCTGACCACTACCAATTACAGCAAGCGCAAGACTAAGATGACTGCTGCCAAACAAGCTAAGTTACAAGAGCAGTGGCATAAGCATAACAAGTGGCTAAAGAGCATTCGCTTGCCCAAAATTACCTTTGAGGAATATGAAGACTATATCACTGGTAAAAAGAGGGCTCCTATCAAGGCTGCTATTAAAAGTCCCTTTGACACAAAGGCTTACGTGAGAGAGACTCCAAATTATCCTAGCCTTAACACTGATCTTAAAGACCTTAAGGAATCATGTGCTAAGAGAGAAGAAATGAAGTATACTGGTACTTTGGTCAAGGGCATCGCAACTATGCACAAGAGCAATGCTGTTCCTGTCATCGATCAGAAGCAGATGGAAGAAATCTCTAGGATGCGTCGAGGTTAAACTAAGAGGTAATTATGCGTAAAGAACTTGATGAATTGCTGTGTGTGAAGTACCCTAAGATTTTCAGGGACCGAAACGCACCCATGAATCAAACCTGCATGTGTTGGGGATTCGATTGTGGTGATGGATGGTTCAACATCATTGACATGCTTTGTGCTAACATTCAAGGTCACATTGACCGTGTTGAACGGCAGCGAGATTCCACTATCAAATGGAATGAAAATGTGAATGATCCTAACTTTGAATGGATGTCATTTGTTAAACGAGAAGAACGACCTGTTCCGGAACTCGTTGATCAAGTTGTTGCTGTACAGGTAAAAGAAAAGTTTGGTACGTTGCGTTTCTACTATAACGGCGGCGACGATTTCATTAATGGGTTAGAGCGTATGGCAGAGTCGATGTCGGCTGTTACTTGTGAGGAATGCGGCAACCCGGGAACTATCACCAAAGGCGGCTGGATTCGTACTCTATGTGAAACTCATAAAAAGGAAAAATGATGAAAATTGCATTAGCAAGTGATCTACATTTGGAATTTCAGACTATCACGCTTCCCAACACTGAGGGAGCGAAGGTCCTGATTCTATCCGGTGACATCTGTGTAGCACACTCGCTACATGATCATCCGATTGACAAGACTATTCCTGTCGATGCAATGAAGCCCGGTAGGAATGAGGGTGCTGCTATTCGGTTTCGTGAGTTCTTTCGTCATGTAAGTATGGAGTACGATCACGTAGTTTATGTGGCGGGTAACCATGAGTTCTATCATGGTCTCTTCCCTGATGTATATGACTGGTTGCGTACTGAAATGGTAAACTACCCTAATATTCACTTTCTGAATCGTGAGAGTGTAGAGATTGAGGGCGTGACCTTTCTTGGTGGTACGCTTTGGACAGACATGCATCGTGCTGACCCACTTACACTGCGAGTTATTGAGTCTGCGTTGAATGATTTTAGGATCATCCGAAACAGTCAGCATAACTATCGTCGTTTCCTTCCTATGGACACGGTCCTTGATCACCGAGCAACCCTTGAGTATATCAAGCAAGTCGTTGATGCTGATCCTGCTAAGAAGTACGTTGTAGTTGGGCATCATGCCCCTACTGCACTGAGTGTTCACGAGAAGTATAAGGATGATCACTATGTGAACGGAGGCTACTACAGTGACTTGTCAGAATTCATTCTAGATCGTCCTCAGATCGCCCTCTGGACACATGGACACATGCATGATCCTTCTGACTACATGATGGGAGAGACACGCATCGTGTGCAATCCTAGGGGCTATAAGGGGCATGACCCTCAGGCTGACCTCTTTCAATTAAAGTTTTTGGAGATTTGACTATGGTTGATATTATTTGGGAATCGAAGTTGGATGAAGTGTTCGATTGTAAGGTCGAACGCATTGACGAGAGCCGCGGTAAGCTGACTGTCGTTGATCAATTTGATCGTATCCTTCTTGACACGGAAGTTGGACTGTCATATGGTGCAATGTTTGGACCTGACGTAGCAGACGTTGCCCTTTGGGAAGACATGGTAATTAAGGTTATCGACGGATAATTACCCGTTTCACTTGTGTTAACGGGTGTACTGTTGTATTATTATAACATGCTATGAGAAATTGTAGCTACTAAACTAAGAGGAAAAACTATGACTACTGTAACTATGACTAAGGCCGAGCGCCTCATTGAAGCGTTCAAGCGCGGTGACGAACTCACTGCAAAGCAGATTGCTGCTCGTTTTGGCATTGCCAACCCGACTGCGACTGTAAGTGATCTTCGCTTGCGTTATGGTCACGCTGTTTATGCTAATCAGCGTACCGATACCAAGGGCCGTGTCACTACGAAGTATAGCTTGGGTCGTCCTAGCCGCAAGGTTGTTGCTGCTGGATACCGCGCTCTCGCTAACGGCACCGTCTAATCTAGACACAAGGTTTGAGGGGTCCTTTCAAAATCCCTCATTTTTTTGGTAAGAAAGTATCATAATGACGTTGACTCTTGTTCTAGTTTCTGCACTGGCTTTCTTTTTCGGTTACCAATTAGGTGTCGCTAAAATTAAAACAATTATTGCTAGTCGAGCCTTTGAAGAAATTCGAGCCAAAGCTATGATTCCCGTTTGCGTAGCAGAATGTGTTGAGCAGACTTATTATCTATACGAGAAAGATACTGACAAGTTTATGTGTCAGGCTTCTTCACTTGAAGCACTTCCACAAAGTCTCTTTGATACTAGAAAGATCAACCTAGCACTAGTGTTGTTCCCGACAGCATCCAACAGTGACAATTATTGGATCATCAACGGAAAGATCAAGAAGCTAGAATCAAAATGAGAGTAAAACTCGGGCGCTATCTTAGTTCGAAAGAACGAAAGATAGACATTCAAATTGATAACTTTGATACGTGGTCACTAGACCACACCTTGTCTTTGATTATCTTGCCTGCACTCATTCAACTAAAGCACACAAAGCACGGCATCCCGTCAGAATTTGTAAATGACAGTGCAGAAGATTATCATGATCAACTTACGTTTGACTTCATGAAGGAAGACAAAGATGAGGTCTTCCAAAAAGGATGCGATTCATGGGACGAAACTCTTGACAAGATGATTTGGTCTTTTCAACAGATTGCGTTAGATAACTATGAAAATCAGTATCATCACGGGGATATAAAGATTGGTTGGAAAGAATCCAAAATACAAATTCCTAATCCTGTAACCGGGAAGACAGAACCCACATACGAAATGGTCGATGAGAATCCTGATGAACACTGGTATGATCAGGTAGGACATGCGTTGCATGAAGAACGAATCCAAGAAGGTGTGGATTTGTTTGCAAAATATTTTAGGAACCTTTGGGACTAATATGACTCACGTAGTAACTGATAGCTGCATCAAATGTAAGTACACGGACTGCGTAACAGTATGTCCGGTTGACTGTTTTTACGAAGGACCAAACTTCCTAGTCATTAACCCTGACGAATGCATAGACTGCGGAGTCTGTATTCCCGAATGTCCGGTTAATGCAATTGTGACGCATGATGATAAGAGCGTCGATAATATACAAGAGTGGATAGACATCAATCAACGATTGTCTAGACAATGGCCAAACATCACGCAATCAAAGAGTCCGTTGCCCGATGCTGAAAAATGGAAGAACGTTCCTAACAAGATTGACCTATTAGAGGATTGAGATATGAAGATTTTTGATACATTTGAAGAAGTAGAGGGCATGGATCCTTGCATGAAGCGTCCTATGATCGTTCATGCTAAGAAGATGGATGAAGAGTTCCAGGTTAACACCCTTGAGGGGAACTATAAGCAGGGTAAGCCAGGTGATTATCTGATGCGAGGCATCGATGGAGAGCTATATATCTGTGACGGATCCATCTTTGAACGATCTTATGATATGGTTGTAGAATTATAATGAAGCCAAAGTTTATTGATTACTTCATGAAGTTTGCAGAGTTGACTAGCGCACTCAGCTATGCCAAACGTTTAAAGGTAGGTGCTGTTATTGTGAGAGGTGACAGTCAGATCATAGCAACCGGTTACAACGGCATGCCTAGTAGCTGGGACAACAATTGCGAACTTACTCTAGAAGACGGTTCGTTAAAGACTCGTCCAGAGGTACTCCACGCAGAATCGAATGCCCTAATGAAGGTGGCAAGATCAACTGAGTCAAGTGAGGGTGCAACTCTGTTTTGTACTCACGCACCTTGCATTGATTGCGCCAAACTAATATATCAAGCCGGTGTTACTACTGTATACTACAAAGAGACTTACAGAGATGACAGTGGCTTGCGCTTTCTAAGTCAAGGAGGCATCAATGTCATTCAACACAGCGACCGCACATAAAACAGAAGTAAAATTTCCGTTTGGGGAACTTGATTCCATGATTGAGTGGTGTGAAAAGAACTGCCGCTCTGAATGGAAGTTTGGTGATAGCGACAACGGTTACACATTTTATTTTGATTCCGAAAAAGACTATTTTGCATTTATGATTTGGAAAGCATAATGAAGTACTACATATTTGCTAGGGAATCTGACAAGTTTGATGACATTCTTAAAGATATAGCGGTAAAGCCGGTTATCAGACATAAGATTAGATTCAAGAACCATTTGATCCTTGGCTTCTCTGACGATGATGAAAAGATCATATCATACATGACTATTAAGTATGGTGATGACCTGACCTCATTCAACCACATTGCGGCTGATCGAACTCCTATCATGAACAAAGATTATATTCCTAAAAAGAAATCGGTATCAGGTTAGACTTGAATATTTCCCAGCAATGTTCCCATGTCCATTGCTTGCTATTCCTGACTACTGCATTCCTGTCTAAGGTTAAACAGTAGTCAACTGCGGTAGATAGGTCGTCGGACATAAAACCCGTTACTCCCTGTTCAATTATATCTTTAGGTCCGGTAACCGGATATGCTGCTACAGGAGTTCCACACGCCATTGCTTCAATTATAACAATTCCAAAAGTATCACTGCGACTAGGAAATACAAAAACTTTAGAATTTTTGTACCAGGTAGCTAGGTCTTCACCTACTTGTTTACCCGTAAAATGCACTGAGGGATATTTCTTTTTCAACTCGTCAAGATAGGGACCGTCTCCAACTAGTACCTTAAAAGGATAATCTAGTTGACAGAATGCATCCAAATTCTTTTCTTTTGACACCCTAGACACACATAGAATATAGTCACCGATTTTGCGGTTGGGTTTGAACACGCTTCTATCTACGCCTCTTGTCCAGGAAATGATATCACCCCTGAATCCATGATCTTTGAGTTCATTAACCATCGTTTGTGTAGTAGTGAGTACACGACCGCTGTGTTTGTGAAACCATCTTAGATATGCATAGGTAATGAATTCCGGAACGTGATATATTTTCTTTAGGAATTCAGGGAATTTAGTATGATAGCTAGTGTTGTATTTCCAGCCTTTGAAGTCTAACCAAACTCTTGCCGCTAATCCAATAGGACCTTCTGTAGCAATGTGTATGTGGTCAGGGGTTGCGGCTTTGATTTTAGACCCAATGTGGATCGGAAAAGACAACTTAACGTCAGGATACCCCGGTGCAGATGCATGAGTAAAATCGCTGGGATCAATATAAACAACGTTATAACCATCCAAAGCAGCAAGCCGCTCAATATTTCTAAAAGTCGTAACAACCCCATTGATCTGTGTTCTTAGATTATCGGTTACTATTAGTATGGTTTTCATCGGTATTGATCTTTTGCCAAACGACGATTTCCCATCGCCCATCATGATGTTCTACCAGTGCGGTACATGATTCTACCCAATCACCGTCATTCATGTACACAATATCATTGACTGTCTTAATCTCTGCATTATGAATATGCCCGCAGATTACACCGTCATATCCTTTTCGTTTAGCGTATGCTGTAATATTTTTTTCAAATTCAAACATGAAGTCGATAGCTTTTTTAACTTTATGCTTAAGGAACTTAGACAATGACCAATAGCCAAATCCCATTCTATGTCTGATCCAGTTGAATCTGCTGTTGAGGTCCAGCACGAAATCATATGCTCGGTCACCTAAAAAACTGAGCCAAGGAGTAAGACGAGTAATTCCATCAAACAAATCGCCATGTACTACCATGTATTTCTTGCCGTCTACGCCCAAGTGAGTTATAGTATTGCAGATTTCAACTCTACCAAAATTGGCAGCGTATGGTATCATCGGTCTTAAGAATTCATCGTGGTTTCCTGCAACATACACGACTCTAGTATTGTGTTTGCTGTGACTAAGAATACGACGAACCACATTAGTATGTGACTGCTTCCACTTCATCCGATTCTGTTGAATCTTCCATGCATCGATGATGTCACCTACAAGATACAGAGTCTCACAGGTATTATGTTTTAGGAAATTGTTAAGCAGGTCTGCTTTGCAGTCTTTAGCGCCCAAATGGACATCTGATATGAAGATAGTTCTGTATGTGGGTTTCATGCAATTATTTATCAGATTTGTATTGACTTTCTTCGAAATGTATGCTAAATATGTAGTATGAAGATAAAAGAACTACTAGAATCTGCCGAACCCACAGGCAGCAGTCCCATTGTCTATGTTGACATGGATGGTGTGTTGGCCGATCTCTACAATTATGCTGCGACTTTGCATGACGTAGATCACTATAACAACATGACTCCTGCACAGTGGGAGTCGTTCTTCAAAGATTCAAATGCATATCACTTGTTTCGTGATATCAAACCATTTCCAACTGCAAATAAACTACTAAACATGGTCAAGAATTTTGCAGGCGGGTATACTATTTTGAGCAGCCCGTTGAGCTTCGATAAAGAAGGTAGCATCAAGGGTAAGCGGGAATGGTTGGCGAAGCATATCAAAGTTGCTCCCGATCAAGTTACCTTTGAACATGACAAATACAAGTATGCAGTACAACCTGACGGCACCCCCAACATTCTAATTGATGATTATGGCGTTAACATTAACGCTTGGAGGGCAGCAGGCGGTTTAGCTATCAAATATCAAGCTGATGAAGACGATTTGGAAAAAGTTGCGTACGGACTCCGAATTGCTAACAACCGCATCAATCAAGCTAAAAAAGATAAATAATGCTATATATTCGGAGATTATAATGAGCGATACTAGAGACTTTTACAAGCTATTCAGAGAGCTTGAGAGCCAACATCAAGTAAACGACACTGTAGGTTTACACGACAGCTTTGACTTAGAACTTAACGAACACTTTGTTATTGAAAGTGGTGTCGTCGGTCTAACCGAAGATGGCGTTATTATTCAGCTAGATGAAGAAGCACTAGAGTTTCTAGACTTCAGTGGTATGCTCACCGAATCCGAAGAAATTGAAGAAATGATGGTTATGGGTGCAGACTCTGATGCATCTGCTCCCGGATCTAAAACATTGGGCGAAGGTTCTAGTCAAGGTGTAGCAGACTCAATCCGTCATAGAATCCTTAATCGTCATCATGATGTTATTGCTAAGTACGGTCCTGTAAGAATCATGGCAGCTATCGAAGATCAAGCAAGCGGTCTTGACGATCTAGAAGAAATCGGTTCAAGTGACATCAGCATTTGGACTCGTCAAGTTATCGATGATCTAGAAAAGGGGTATTATGATGATATGGATATACTCCCAGTCAAGCGAGATGTAACCGAAACGTCAGCAGATTCTGACATCTTTGTTAAGGTTGTAAAGAGCGACGATCCTTTCCAAGTAGTTTATGATGGTATCTCAGGTCACTTCGGTGAAGACGCCCGCATGAAGCTACAGGACATATATGACGATGTTGTTATTGACCATGGGTTCCACCCTGACGATGATTTTGAAAAGATCATTGATATTGTGATCGACCATATCGAAGCTGATTACGGTGAAGGTGGCTCACAAAAGCCATACTATACAGCATCAGATGACGAGCTAAACGAAATCAAAAGACTCGCTTTAGGTCAGAAAGAAGACGATCTTGAAGAAGGTTGGGGCAAGAATCTCCTAATCGGTGCTGCATTACTTGCAGCTATTCTAGGCGGCAACAAGATGCAGTATGATTATGCTCTTAAGCATGATCCACAACTCTCAAAGCTAGTTGGTTTCCTCGAGGTTGCTCAGGAAAGAGGCGATGAAGCTAAGGTTAAAGAACTTAAAGACAGAATCAAAAAGACATACGATCACTTAGCAGTTACAGATTCACCAATTATGGGAGATGATGGTAGACCAGTTGATCCTGTATATGAAGCTGAATATCAAGGACGCAAAGTTCCTCTCGGTAAACCAATGCAGGGAGATGTCAAGAAGTCAAAGGTATACGTCAAGAAGCCAAACGGTAAAGTCGTAAAAGTAAACTTCGGTGACAAGAACATGCGTATCAAGAAGTCAAGCCCTTCACATCGTAAGAGTTTCCGCGCAAGACATCATTGCGAGAATCCGGGTCCTAAGTGGAAGGCTAGATATTGGTCATGTCGAGCTTGGTAAAAACTATCTGTGCTTGGATGTAGAGACTAAATATTATTATGACTGAACAAGCACCAACCCAACCAAAAGCAGCAAAGGGCGGCGTATTTTCTAATGCCGACATTCCCTTGATTAAGTCTGCATTGCTGTCATACGCACAGACCCTTGAGAACGATCACCCAGACATGAGCAAAATCTCTTTGCTAGTCCATCGTCTAGGAAGAATCTCGGCGTAGTGTATGTCTAATCCAAGATACGAAGTAATTACTCAGGAAGACCCGGACACCGGTGACCTGATTATTCCTATCCCTATCCCCGTTCTTAAGCATTTAGGCTGGAAAGAGGGTGATGACGTTGAGATTGACGTTGGGGAAGATGGACAAATCTATTTAAAGAAAGCAAACACATGATTGATGACGGAGATAGCTTAGACACTGTTACTACACTGTCTGGATTAGATTACTGGAGTAACAATGTGACCACGAGTACTACACTGGGAAGTACCGGGTCAACTGGTACCTTGCGTACTACCTTAGGAACCGTTGGTTCAACAGGTGCTAGTAATGTTACTTGGACTACCCCCGGAACAATCACTACAGGTGGTTATATCAATACAACTGTCACTGCACCTTCTCTTACCTCAGGCAATTGGTTAGGCAACGTTACTGTGGGCAGTCATCAGGCTGGCCTCCGAGTAGCAGGTGATGCACATTTTGATGGTGAGATTATAGTGCAAGGTGTTAAACTTGCAGATAGACTTGACAAGATCGAAGAACGCCTAGGTATTCTGCGTCCTAATGAAAAGCTAGAAGAAAAATGGGATGAGCTAAAGGCTCTCGGTGATCGTTATCGTGAGTTAGAAAAAGACATTCTTGAGAAGGAGAAGATTTGGGACTTGCTTAAGAAATGAGCAGGTTCGTGAGTTAATTTATGGCTAAAGAAAGTACAATCAAAATAGAAGGAGATGTGATTGACGTATTACCAAACGCAACATTCAAAGTCAAGCTTGACAATGGAATGGTTGTGTTGAGTTACGTATCAGGAAAAATGCGGCAGCATGAGATTCGCATTTTGATGGGCGATAAAGTTGAAATTGAAGTAAGCCCATATGACTTATCAAGAGGCAGAATAGTTCGACGTAAGTAGTCACTTTTGTGATAAATAGTCTCATGAGAGAATTTATCACGCTTCTTGAGGAAAAATCAAAACCCCAAGACATAGAAATCATCCCCCTTAACTTCACTGAGAGTGAGGTTTCTCCCGTTATGGGTGAAGACACCTTAGAATTACACTATAACAAATTAGCTAAGGGGTATGCACAACGCTACAATGACAAAGAAGGTGATCCTGAGTTTAACTACGCAGGAGCGTTCTTACATAATACTTGGTTTCCTCAGTTCAGAGAAGTGAGAAACAACAACAAACCTAACGGCCCTATGCTCGGCTTCATCAACAAACATTTTGGAAGCTACGATAAATTCAAAGATGATTTTGAAGAAGAAGCAATGAAGATTCAAGGATCAGGCTGGGCGTATCTAGCATACGATGGAAAGATCAAAACAATCAAGAATCACGAAGTCCGAGATGACATTCTGTTGCTCGTAGACTGGTGGGAACACGCCTGGATTCTAGATTACGGTTCAGATAAGAAGAAGTATCTAAAAGAACTTTGGAAGATCATCAACTGGAACGTAGTGAATACTCGCTGGGGTAAAAGTCTATGAACTTAGATGAACTCAAGCGCCTAGCTGGTGTTACTGATCACCGAGGTATTCCTACACACAGCGAACCACTTGATCGTAGCAAGATTACTGCAAGGCCCGGCACAGATGAATGGTTTAAAGCCATGTTCCCCGTGAACGATATGCAGATGCCAGTTGGATTCAGAGGCCGCAAGAAATGAAACCATTATGGGAAGCAACACGAGATTTGCACCACGCATGTGAAGCGCATCCAGTCGGAGCAGCAATGTCTTCTGGAAAGCCACCTATGATTTGGTATGCAGCGTGGATTAAAGCATTATTACAAATACATTCATTTATTGACCCGCATGCTCCTAAATCTATACAACGCACTGAAAGATTGATACAGGATGTTAATAGCGCCGGAGACGTTGCTGAGTCAGTTGCTGCAAACGACTACATAAGAACACTAGATAACGCTAACGCTCTCTCAGGGGCTTTATACGTGCTTACAGGGGCACATCTAATGGGCGGAGAGATAATGAGACGCCGCCTTGTGGGGTATCCTACCTTACATTTGGAGTGGGACGAGCGTAAAGATGCACTAGCTGAATTACAAATTCTAAGAACAAGGGGTGAGTTAGGACAAGAAGCAAGAGATTGTTTTGCTGCATTGCTTTCGGTAATGGATGAAATACAAATTAAGTATCCATTGGATGCCGAATAATGAGAGCCAGAGAGTTCTTACCCGAATCGGTCACTTCGTTCGGTGATCAGATTCAATCTCAGTTAGGATTGAAGGTCTTTAACCTCCATGATCATGGAAATACTATTGAATTAGCTTCGTTGATTGTCGGTAAAGACAAGCAAGGACAAGGCTTAGGTAGCAAAGCTATGAAGATGCTGATAGATTACGCTGATGAACATGGTAAACGCATCACATTGACACCTGGATTGCAAAATAAGATACACGGAACTACTTCTAGGGGTAGACTCGTTAAATTTTATAAGCAGTTTGGCTTCAAAGAAAGCAAAGGTAGAAACATTGATTATGCACTCGGTGCTGGAAAGATGTATCGTGATCCTAAGCTAGATGAGATGGCTCTCCCTGCACATTGGGATCCTGCTGCATTTGGGCATGACAAGTCGTTCAAGAGTCGCTTAGATTACACTCTACAGCGTGTCCGTAGACTCGGAGGCGGTTCTAGTAGAGTTGCATTCATCATTCCCGATCAGGGGCGTGAAACCGTGCTTAAAGTCGCTAAGAACCGTAAAGGAATGGCACAGAACGAAGCCGAAGTAGATATTCTCACAGATGGTTATTTAGGTAGACTAGACATTGTTATTCCAATCGTTGACTATGATAAACTTAATCCACAGCCCACCTGGCTTCAAACTGAGTTAGCAAATAAGGTAAGTCAGACTAAGTTAAGAAAGCTGTTACACTGCGACAAAACCAACTTAGGTATCTCACATTTCACATATGCAGTTCATAACCTTTTAGGTAGCAGGAAAAATTACATGCCTGATACAAAGAAGATCAAAGAAGACTTACTTAGCGCCGGACAAACAGAACAAGATGTTGAAATCTTCTTTGAATACGTAGATGAGGTTGCTGATTTAGTTAACTCATCAGGACTTGTAATCGATGATTTGGGAAACGCATCTAATTGGGGAGAATACAAAGGTAAACCAGTTATTATTGATTTGGGATTTACTGAAGCAATTAAACCAATGTACGCAAGAGGATAATGTCATGAGAGCTAGAGAGTTTATCATAGAAGGTTCTAACACCAGTTTAGAGAACGCCATAAACAAGATGATAGGCGGGTATTTGCACGGTAGAACTAGAGAAAAGAATACTTGCTATGCTCATGTAGGGCAGGAACTCGCACGACTCAAACCTGATGATGCTACTATCAGGCTTTGGGGTAGAAAGCCTAACCTAATCGTTCACGGTGACGCTGTGCTTTCTGACGGCACGATAATATCAACTATATCCCCTGACAAGTATGAAAAAGTTGGGTATGAGATAGTAGACACAATGCCACTAGATGCGTTATTAAGCAAGTTGCCCGACTCACTTGATGAGAACGAAGAACCTATCAGAATCAAACTAGCTGACAATTCAGCGGCTAAAGCATGGATTCAAAAAGTATATGATATGTTCCCGCAACAATTTCAAAATAACCATGTTATTCCACTAGGTGGAACCGGTGATGATCAACAGTTTGCATTGTTTGAACTTACACCTAGCTTTAGCAAACGCGGCGCAGTAGAAATCAAATGGATTCAAGCCTATCCATTACGAGCAGGTGCAGGCACTAAGGCTATGAAGATACTACAAGACTTAGCACGAGAAGATGGTATCACTCTAACACTCTATCCATGGGATAAGGGTACTGTGAAGCAAGGTAATCTAATCAAGTTCTACAAAAAACAAGGTTACAAGCCCCTCAACAAAAGTAAAAATATGATCTGGGACCCTTCAAGCGATAAGTGATTTCAGCCCAAATTGATAAATACTATCAACAGGGACTGAGAAATGAGCATAAACGGTCAACAACCAATTAATATCGGATTGCCGAACGAATCTATAGGCAGCGACGACCTATATACGGCGTTCACTAAAACACAGGTAAACTTTTCTACATTATTCACTTGCGCTAGTCCTTATACTAATTTCGTAGGACTAACCGGTATCGGTGTGACTTCTAACGCTACCACGGGAACAGTGTCTATCACTAACACCGGCGTTACTAATATCATTGCCGGTACAAACATCACAATCAATCGTGCTAACGGAAATGTTACTATTTCATCAACAGGAGGCGGCGGTGGCGGTGGCGGAACTGTAACGAGCGTAGGGCTTGAGCCAGTATCAACCAGCAGAATCGTCGTGACGAATTCTCCCATTGTTTCTTCAGGAAACATCGGTATTGATTTAGCAACAACAGGTGTTGTTGCTGGAACATACACTGCTCCCACAGTAACACTTGATGCGTATGGTAGAGTCACTGCTGCTGCTAATACAACTAGCAGCGGTACAGTAACGAGTGTAGGAATCATCCCTGGTTCAGGTATCGCAGTTGCGAGTAGCCCAGTTACTACTGTCGGCAACATAACGGTAACGAATACAGGTGTTGTAAGATTGACTGCTGGACTTGGAATCACGCTTTCAGCACCCAACGGAATCGTTCAGATTTCTTCTGTTTATACAGGATCGGTGACCTCAGTAGGAATCAACAGCGATACGTTGAACGTATCAGGTAGCCCTGTCACATCATCAGGAAATATTACAGTTGAGTTGCCTTCAGCAATCACACTTAGCGGAAATATTACTGCTGCAAATGCAAATCTCGGTAACTTAGTAACAGCGAATTTCTTCTCAGGAGACGGTGGATTACTATCCAATCTTCAAGCTCCTACACTCTCTAATATCTCCAACGGAAGTAGCAATGTAAGAATATTTACTAACGGAAATGTTACTACTAGTGTTGCAGGTAATGCGAACATACTGGTCGTCACTGGAACTGGCGCCAACATTACCGGTACTGCTAACGTCTCAGGAAATGCAAATGTCGGGAATATCGGCGCTTATGCTGGTGTATTTACCGCAAATATTACTACTACCGGAAACATCTATGCTAACTTAGGCATCATTGGTGCTACGTCATTAGTGGGTACACTCACTACTGCAACTCAAACTAATATCACTAGTGTTGGTACTTTGGGTGCGTTAACTGTAACAGGTAAAGTAACTGCTGGACAATTACAAGGTGACGGCGGCAATATTAGTAACATTCAAGGTGCTAATATAAGTGGTGCTGTTTCATTTGCAACTACAGCAAACTCAGTAGCCGGTGCAAACGTGTCAGGTGCAGTTACTACTGCTGCTAATGTTACAGCTACATCACTTCCCGACGCCACTGATACATATCGTCTTACATATGTAGCCGGATCTTCTAGTAGCACGGGGCTCAATGTAGATGGTGCCTTGACGTATGTACCTAGCAGCAATACATTAACAGCAGGAAATATAGTCGCTAGCACTTCCTTACAAACAGCAAACATTACAACCGGTGCTAGCGGCACTGCAGGCACAATTACCGGCAATTGGACGCTAACTAGCGGTTCAAGAATGCAAGCTACTTACGCTGACTTGGCAGAATATTATCAAGCTGACGCAACATATGAACCAGGAACTGTTCTCATGTTTGGTGGTGACAATGAAGTTACACTCGCAGCAGAAGCAACAAGTAGAGTTGCCGGCGTAGTATCTACAAACCCTGCATATGCAATGAATTCTAGTTGCCCTGATATTGCAGTGGCAGTTGCATTACAAGGTCGAGTACCTTGTAAAGTTCAAGGGACTGTTAGAAAAGGCGACATGATGATCAGTGCAGGCAGTGGCTACGCAGTAGCTTGCAGTGAGCCTCGTTTAGGTCAAATTATTGGTAAAGCATTAGAAAACTTTGATCTCAGCGACGGCGTGATTGAAATCGTAGTCGGCAGATTATAAACATTATAGGATTTCAAGAATGATTGATAGTATTAAGATTACGAGTTTAACTAATATAGGTGCAAATCTATCCTACACCTCTATATTCCCCGTAGTAAACGTAACGGGAACTCCGATCACTAACAAAGCCAATCTGCAAATTATAGGTAACTACATTCTTAGCCAAGCCGGCGGCGCAAACATGGTTCAAGCTGCTCAAGCTACTCTTGCTCAATCGGTAGTCAATGCTGCACAACCAAACATCACATCAGTTGGCACCTTAAGCGCCAGTACATTGAAAATCTCAGGTGGCACGAGTGGGTATATTCTTAGAACTGATGGTTTAGGAAATCTAACTTGGATTGCCCCAACTTCTACTGTATCGGGTTCAAACGCTCAAGTCCAGTTTAACAATGCAGGTAGCTTTGGTAGCTCAGCCAACTTTACATATGACAACGGTAATAATATTCTTAATGTTATTAGAGCCAATGCTAGTTATCTAACAGCATATGAATCAGTGTCTACTGCAAATCTTTCAGCTAATGGTCTTGCTACAATAACACGAATCAATGTGACTAATACAGCAAACTTAGGTTCTGTAAGTAATATTACAATTACCGGAGGAAGCAATGGTCAAGTTCTCACGACAAATGGTAATGGCGTACTAAGTTGGAAAAATGATGCTAACAGTTCATATGGAAATAGTAATGTAGTTACGTTATTATCAGCATTTGGTAGTAACACTATCAGTACGACCGGTAATGTTTCAGTAGGTAATATTATTGCCAATAATTTAGGTAACATTGCAACAGTCAGTTTAACCGGTAGCAATACCAATGTACTCTACGGCAACGGTGTATTTGCAGCCGCAAGTGGCGGCAACGCTAACACAGGTAATGTTACATTTAACGATATCAATGTCATTGGTACAGGTAACTTAAACTTGCAACCAGATCCTGCTGATGCTGCCGCATATGTAAATATTTACTTGACCGGGGCCGCGGATATACATATGGCGGCCGGCGCCGCTGGTGCCAATCTTATTTTGGGTACAGATGAAGAAGCCAATGTCGCTGTTTTACAGGGCGGCAACGTGGCCATACAGGCTGGTAATGTCAGTGGCACAAAGACTTGGAACTTTGACACTGCTGGTAACTTGACCTTGCCATTGAATAGTGTTGTTTATGAAACCAACATTCCGGACCAGGGACTTAGTGGTAGTGCTATTGCTTTAAAACCAGCAGGTGGAACTACTACAAATCAACAGTTATTAATATATCCGACCGCGAATGACGGTGACCATATACACTTGACAAGTGGAAACTTGTATGCAACCGAACTGTTTTTAGGTAGTGATAACTTCTATGTTAAATTAGCAAACACAGGTAATGTTATTATCAACAGCAATGATGGTAATAGTAATAGTGCTATGTGGACATTTGACCCTGTAGGTAATTTAACAGTACCCGGTGATATCATCGGACCGGCAAATGCTAACTTAGTAGTCTATGCGAATGCAGGAGTTCATAGCTTCACTTTTGCCGACGATGGCACATTCTATGCACCGGATAATGTTGTGTTAGGCGGTACTACTATTGATATCGGCCCGGGCGCAAATGCCTTAAATCTAGCAAACTCAACGCTTGTCATCAGCAGCACTTCTAATGCATATATTCAGGCTGTTATTAACAACGTATCTGACAACGGTTCTGCCGACTGGGTAGCTCAAGGACATCTTGGCAATGATGACGGTGGTTGGGTTGACATGGGATTTACTAGCTCGTTCTACAGTGACCCTGATTATACTATCACTGGTCCAGGCGATGGTTATATAATCACTCAAGCATATCTACCGGGTCAGGCACCGGCTGTAGGAAACGGAAGTCTAGTATTTGCTACTGGTGAAAATGGTACACAGAAAGATATCATCTTCGGTACCGGTGGCTTCTTAACAGCTAACATCTTTGGTAGAATCAGTGATGCAAACAATGCATTAGAGTTGTCTCGTGCAGGCAGCAGCATTGACCTTATTGGTGGCGGCAATATCAGCAATGCTAATGTTATATCAGCAACTTCTTTTTCTGGTAACGGCAGTGGATTGACTAACTTACCGGTCCCTACAGTCACACAAGATATCACCTCTAACGGTGCTATGAGTATCATGCTCTATGATGGTAACATAAAGTATAATAACTATGCTACAGTTGAACCAAGTACTGGTAATATTGCAGGTAATAATATCAGTGCGTCTGGTAATATTTCGGCTAACAACTTTACTGGTAACGGTGGCGGCTTATCTAATGTTGCTACTAAAGTTGCAGGTAGTTGGACGCTTGTATCCGGTACTAACACAGTGAGCCTTTCGGTGCCCGGTAGCGGCACTTACACAATCTGGGTTAACGGTAATATTCCAAACGGTATCATAACTTACACTGCTACTGCGGTTGTTACAAATACAAATGTACCAGTACTCGGTGATCAATATGGTTGGTATTACGCAATTGGAAATGCGTTAGTGCTTACGTCAATGCCCAATCAGTTTGTAGGCACTGCGGGTAATATCAGCAATGTTAATACTTACTTAGGTAACACAGCTAATGTGTTTACATTCGGTATCACTAACAATAGCGGTGCTAACGCAGTTGTTAATTATGGTTACACTAAACTTTAATAGACTAAATAGTATAAAGGAAACATAACATGGCAGCACCATTAACAGTCGGAGCAGGAATAGATATAGGCAGTGGCATCCGCGTCGGCTCTGCTGCATCACTAACAACTACTGGCGCTCAAAACTATGCAGCAGACGGCCCAGTAATGTCTACTTTCAGAGTACTGAACAGAGGTGGCAACTGGGATGAATTTTATGCAACTTGGACTAATGGTAGTTGGTCATGCGTAGAAATTCCTGGATCAGTAGTCACTAATATGACTATTCCCAATCCTAGCGAACCGGATGGTCCAGACATTACTATTACAGGAGGTACATTTATCCTAAATAGTTCTTATAGTTTCACGGGATTGGCTTAAAAGGAAATAACATATGTCAATAACAATCGCAAGCGGAATAACAATAGGGCCTGGAATTGCATTAGGCGGAGGATCGGGTGGCGGACCTCCCGATCCTGCTACAAACACAGGTGGTATCAGTCTGGCAGTGATCTCTGGGTTGCCACAAAATCTATATCCTGCTGTTAGCTTATTCGCTGGAACTTATAATGCTCAGTTTATAATCAACCCAGCCAGTACCTATGGCACACCTGCAGGATTTACTTTTTTAAACAACTGGGACTGGACACAGTTTGATCCAACTTATGTCAGTGTGACCACCACAATGAATACAGATGATACTGCCACTGCTCTCAGTGGCGCTAACAATGCTGTTTTGGGCTCATATGTAATTGCGCCGGGCACCAAACGCATGTTCAGCGTGACTCACACAGTATGGTCGGGTGGTGTAGACAACGACGGAGTTGGTGTAGGCAGTGCCACCACTGACTATACAGGCTCTGGAAAATATTTAGGATTTGACAACCAGGCTGTTAGCATATACGATGATGGCAGTGTTTGGACCAACGGCGCCCAAATAGATTCTGGCAATGCAATTTTTGAAACCAATGGTCAAATCATTGATGTGGCAGTAGACACTGTGAACTTCAAGATGTGGTATAGAGTTGCCGGCGGTGCTTGGCAAGGTTAATAGAATAGGAAATAACATATGTCAATAACAATCGAAAACGGAATACAAGTAGGTCCTGGAATCAGCTTTACTGGACCACCGACCGGTGATCCCTATATAGCAAACGTAATCTCTTTAATTCCTATGACAGGAACAGTAGGTGCAGCACCCACTGTTACGTATGGTACAACTAACACTCTTACCTCTTTCGGAACACCTCCGGTGATCTCTGCTGCACAGTCCAAATGGGGAACAACTTCTACTGTGTTTGACGGCAACGGACATCTATATTTGTCAGTTCTTCCTTCTATAAGCGGGGACTTCACTTGGGAAACTTTTGCATATCCGGTTGATGTTTCAGGTGTAGGCATGATATTTAGTAATTATACTAATACAGGCGGTCGTGTAGTTTATATACAAGCAGGTACACTGATTCTTAATAATACCGGTACACCAATAATATCAGGTGGAACTGTAATAGCCAATGAATGGTGTCATGTTGCGCTATCTCGTACTTCTGGAACCACAAAACTTTTCCTGAACGGACAACAAGTAGGAAGCTCGTTGTTGAATGATACCTATGACTATAGCGGTCAATCAACTAATTTGGGAATCGGTGGATATGAATCATCACCTACTCTTTACGAGTTTGACGGTTACATGAACGATGTTCGTATCACAGTCGGTGTTGGCAGATACACTTCTAACTTCACACCAGCTACACAACCTTTCCCAGCATTCTAATTAAAAAGGAATAGGTATGAAATACCCGCGCCCTGTGATTGATGTGACACAAGATCCAGGGTTGCATCGTATTCCTATCGTCATCAAACCGGTTAAACTACCAATGAACATTCCTAAGTTTCATTGGGTGCGTGACAAGCCTGATAGTAGAGACTATCTCTATAGACCAACTACTGACAAAACACCGGCTACTGTTGATTTGAGAGCGTTCTCAACGCCCGTAGAAGATCAAGGTATATTAGGTAGCTGCACAGGACATGCTGTTGCAGGGGCGATTGAATTGATCAATAAGAAAAACAGGATTGTAAATGAAGTTAGTAGGCTGTTCATCTACTACTATGAACGTCTACTGATTGGAACTGTCAACTACGATAGCGGGGCTTATATCAGAGATGGGATCAAAGCTACGAATCGTTGGGGCGCACCGTTAGAAAATTTATGGCCCTATAACATATCCAAATTTAAGACCGCCCCAAATTCAGCAGCAGTACAAGACGCTGCTAAACGTAAAGTAACGTTGTATGAACGTGCTTTGGACTTTAATGCATGTATCAATGCTCTAGCAAACGGATATCCTGTTATTATTGGATTTACAGTCTACAGCAGCTTTGTGAGCGGTAATTGGGATCGTACTACTGCTGTCATGCCCTATCCTAACACCCGCTCAGAGAGAGTCCTAGGGGGTCACGCAGTGCTTCTAGTGGGGTACAATAGCTCTACACAACGCTTTATCGTGAAGAACAGCTGGGGGACGAATTGGGGCGATAAGGGATACTTTTACATGCCTTATCAGGTCATTCAGAATACTAGCATGAGCGGTGACTTTTGGGTCATCAAATCCGTCACCAACCCATAATCGAACGTAAGTCATTGATTCATATGGCCGTAGGACCTAATAGGACCGCATTAGAGCGATCCTAAGCGGGGGACGTATCTAAGCATACCCCCGGTGATTTTAGGGGATTCTAAAGCGTCCTAGGGACCTACAAAAAAGCCCCCTTCCGGGGGCTTTCCTGTCTTCTTAGCGATCTTCTTAGCGATCTTGCGGAAGAGAATCGACCTCATTTAGGATTGCTGAAACTTCTGCGAGGTCCTTAGCGACGAGCTTCACACAAGCCCATTCATCTCCGGAATCACGCCCGTTCACTTCTACCATATATGCATTGTCATAAAAATAAACGTTGACACACTCGCCAACCTTAGTCAGCTTGTCACTGACCTTTGCAATAACCTTAGCCATTCACTGCCTCCAGTACGTCTTCGACAGTGACATCCTTGCGGGGACGAGACTTGATAGAGTCAAGCGAGGGCTGCGACTTTACACGAACTTCGCCCTTACTAGCTTCACGCTCCTTATCGTACAGCGTCTCCTCAATCGTAGCCTGATCTTCAGGTGACGAGAACTCCCTGCAAGTAAGCATGTACTTAAGGGCTTCGATCTTAGTCATTTCGTTCGGCAGTTCGATGAAGTCACAGCGAGTGGCGCCGCCCTTAGTAAACTGCTTCACACGACGAACCATGTCTTCGGTGAAACGAACCTTAGCATTACCATTATGAACAGTGATGCCGACAACCTTAAAAACTTGCGTAGTCATAATAATCTCCTTCATAGAGTTTTAAACAACAGTGCGAAATTGCACTTTACAATATTAACAAAATAGGGTACCAAAGTCAACGACTTTGATACCCAAAATGCTTTAGTAAGCATTTGCCCCTTCTGAAATCAGAGCCGAACCGTAAAGGGCCCGGGCCTGTTGAATCGCAACGAACGGGTTCGGGGCCTGAATAGTTACCTTCATGGGGTAACCGCCCGAGTTACGAATAAAAATCCAATAGTTATTCATCATTAGCCTCCAAATGCCATAACAAAAACAAAAACAAGAAACATACTATACACGACGAACTCACCATAAGACACCGTATAGAAGGATGCCTTAAAGATAATTTCTTTGAGTTTTTGCATTTTATGCCTCCAGTACATAGGGCTTGTTCCACTTACCAACGTTGATATCAGCGTAGTAAGCAATGTCGAAGTAATCAGTCATAGCGTCAGAATTGTTATACCAATCCGCGCTCTTGAGAGCCTTGAAAGCTTCGGTAAGAAACTTCTTAGCGACACCTTCGTAATGCTCATGGAACCAATAGGGGTTAACTTGGTCACGACCAGAGCCAAAGTCAATCTTACCCGACTTAAGAGTAAGGACAATGCTCGAATGATTGCGAACCGAAAGCGAACCCTTGACGCCATACTTCTTGAGGATCGGCTTAAGAGCAATAGCGATCTTCGACTTCTTTTCTTGATTCATATAAGCCATTTTTCGTCTCCGTTGAATCACTTTATAAACATACTATAGCGGAAAGGGTACCCTAAGTCAAGCCTTTTTTCACCAAAAAGTGAATTATTTTGGCTCTTAAAGATCAATGACTTACGCATCCTCTTTCTTTACGTATTCGCACTCATAAGCGGCCCGACCGCCTTCGGGGAGCATTTCATAATGCTCACTCTTACCAACGAACCCCGGAGTCCAGTAGTCTTCGGCGGGGACGAAACGACGGGCAATCCACTTGCCGTCAACGTAGGCGAGTTCGTAAGGGGTTTCCCACTCTTCACCTGCTTGAGCAGCATCTTCAACGATGCGATAATTAATGACGTACTCCCTGGAGCCATCATTGCTGTACTCAAGAAGATTTGCAAGAGTCGGGATACCGTCACGCTCAATGCGGGCCTGCTGGGCAGGGGTGATGTTCAGGACGACATAGGTCTCGCCGCCCTTGAACTTCCAATTCTGCGGGCATTCGCCCTTACCGTCCCAAGTATGAGCGCCGTAGTTTTCGCAGAACTGGGTGTCAATCACGAGCTTCATATTGCGTCTCCGTTTTCTCAGCTTATGATTTATAATAGCAAATCGGGTACCCGAAGTCAACCTTTTTTTGCCAAAAAATCAGCCAAGATTGAACTTTTTTGCCAGTTCAACGTGTCCGGCAATCGCTTCGGTACGGGTCTGGTACCGAGCCAGAACCTCGGATTCACCCGGGCTGAACAAGCAAGACTCATAGGTATACCCCAGATCAAACCCAGGCAATTGGGGCAGTTCTACTGTAGACAGTTCTACCGTAGGTTCCTTAAAAATCCCACCGTTGTTGCTGATCATCTGAAAGCGGTTCATAATGGAAAATCCCTCGTCTCAAGTTATAGTTAAACTATAAACCCGAAACGAGGGAATGTCAACCTTTTTATATGGTCTTAAGTGTTTTGTACGTAAAAGATGTGCGCTCCGATTCTTGTTAATCGTTCTACGTTTCTCCAACCTGGATTAACGTAAGTGGCGTGATAGTAAAGTGCTTCTTCCATGCCCTTGACTCGTTTGCCATTTTCTAGCACATCTAACGCAATGTGTCTTGCTTCTTGCCAGCTATCACCTCTAGGAGTAGTCCATCGGCGGCTGTGTCTGTTTGCCCACGAGAATTGGTAAGGGGCAAAAACAACATCACATATGCTACCTTCAAACCTTGGATCTTGTGTACGATTAATCGTAACCTGAGCAACAGCATATCTACCCTTTATCGGTTCAGAGCCCGCTTCATGATATATGTTCTTTGCTAGGCAGAACAAGTCTGTCTTACTGTATTGAAGTTTTTCTCCAGTTTCTACTACTGATAAGAATTTAGCTCTAGCATATTGTTGCCTAAGCATTTCTTCCTTAGAGATTACCGGAGGGGGTGCAACTGCCTGCGTAGCTGGTCTTGTTGCTGGTTGTAATACGGGTACCGTATTCGGTAGAGCGTTAGCGTATGTCCGTGTGTTTATAGTTTGCCATATGAAAGTTATTGATAATATTGCTAGCATCACTTTCCATGCAGCGGATAGTCTTTTTGTATCTAAAAGATGAGAATTATACATTTTATTTCCTTAATTGGGCCGCCTTACGATTAGTTGAACGTACGCCGTTTCACGAATGAAACTGTTTAACTAATCTGCTAAAGTAGCACTTCCGACACAATACCTTTATGAAAGGAAAAACCGCATGTTTAATGCGGTTCGAACAACCTTCGTTTTGTATCATATCGACAATCAACTGAAATATCAGTTAATCAAGACCTTCAATGAGCGAACCCAAATCCAATCTTTTTTGTCAGAATTCTCACAACTGACTTATTATATTTATCGGCTTTACGCCCCTAAAAAATACTTATATTTAAAAGCTATACTCGTTAGAGCTTAATTTCAACACGACTCACCGCACGGGTCGTGAAGCTACGCCATCCCTTTGCTTCTAGATCATAGACAGCCATCGTATTTTCATTTACGGCCTTCTTTTTCTTTGGTTCTGTATCTTCTGTTACAGTAACAGGAGGCAGTAGAGTAGGATCAAGTGTGCAGTTCATTACACGCACGGTTCCGTCCTTCTTAGTGAAGGTAACAGAAACAGGACCCGTCTTAAGTATATCCTTGAGCCACGGGGAGAATGCTTCCCAATCCTGTTCAGTCATGTTAGTCTTGAGCGGTGAGGCTTCCATTGTTTATTCCTTCCAAGGTGTGAAAAAGTTTTCGATCTTAAGATCATCCGTCCATTCAGATGCGTAGTCATTGCGTTCATCACACAGTACCAATGCTTCTTCTTTAGACACTACTTTATGTCCAAGAATGATATCAGTTGGTCGCAAATGCTCTTGACTAAACTCTTTGGCTTCTTCCATGGCAACAGTGTCTAATGCATACTCAGCTTTGCCTTTCGGCACTTCAACCATGTAGCTAATCTTAAATTGCGAAAGGGCTTCAACGAGAACCCATTCAGTTTCTTCTATTTCAGTCAACAGAAGCTCCAGCGATAACAGCACGTAGTGCATTGTTTACATATTCATTAAACGTAATGTCCTGCTTGTGTGCAGCTAACAGATGCTCTAACAGTTCATCATCGGGAAGATTAATCTCAACCTCAGTATCCAATTCAACCCCGTTGAATATGCTGCCCGCCTTGGTTAGAAACTCATCAACGCTATTAACATCTATATAGCGCACATCGTCCCATGCAATAGCAGGGTTAATGTTTCGTTCATTAGACTCGGCATCATGTGCGTCTATGAAGTCTGGATTAATCCACCGATGAGGGGATGCATCGTTCTTATTTTCAATCGTGACTTCATAGACAACATTAGCGGTCGTACAATGGACTACGGAAACGTATGCATACTCGCTTTCAAAATTAAGGAAGCGGGCATCAGGATAGCACTTCCAAAGGTATTCACTACCATCTGTGATCTTGTAGTCAAATGCGCTCATCAAGAGGCTGAGTTCCATCGTTTCCATTGTCTTTTCCTTCAATTGTTTTTACACTATAACACGCATACGCAACATACACAATACAAACGGTTAAATTAACCCCTAGGCGGAGTAGGCTTACGAAGTTTTAGAATCTTACGATCTTCTTCACTTAGCCTATCCCAGGCAGCTTGCTTGATTTCATACAAGCGTTGCTTCTCTTTACGCTGTGCAACTTTGGTAGCAGCAGTCTTTGCTAGCTTTGCCCAGTAGTCACGAATTTCATCGTCCGCAATGAACAAGAAGGTAGCGTGTCCGGACTTAACCAAAGAAACTAGGGACTTACGAGCAATACGCTCGTCCAACCTAACGTAGTTCTTTTGATCAGTGTTACGAAGGATTTCTTCGTAAATTTCAGGTGCGATGTGTTGGTCTTCGCTCACTTTTTTGCTCCTTTCTTGTTTAGGCCGAATGCAGCAAGTTCTTCAGGGGTCAGCTTTGATGCTACAGCAGCACGAATCTCTTCTTCCTGACGCTGCTTTTCAGCCAGCTTAGCCTGACGATCCGCTTCACGTTGACGGGCGATCTTAGCCTTATCTCGGTCAGCGATCATTTGACCATACCAAATCTTGACAGTCTTATTTGACTTTAGCAGTTCCTCAAGAGAGATGCCGGCTTCAAGCGCCTCTAGTGCAGCCTGAGCAACATCACCGTCTCTAGTATCTCGTTGCTTGTTATATGAATACATATTCTTCTCTCGTTCTAGTAGTGCATCATAAATGTTTTTAACTGACATCCCACGTATATTGTCCATGGACCAATTAGTGGAAACATAACTTTTATTGAGTTGTTCTAATAAAATTCTAGTAAAGTCATCATCATTCATGATCTATCCTCACATGATAGGTCCGTTGCCGTTTTTGAAACCAACATGACCGCCTTGATCTTTGATGCGTTGAATAACTTCTTCAAACAGAATAGGAGTGAAGTCGGTATGTTCAACACATACAGAGAAGTAATCAGGATCAATCTCATCACTGTACAGCATTTCACCAGTCTTCACGTTTACGCCTCGCAGCTTGCGAACACGATTACCATGAGTATGACCGTGAATGTTACATCCGAAACGAGCAAGACTATCCTTGCTGATTGGAATATGAGTCAAGATCATTCCATTCATTACGTGGCACCCGCGGACATCACGGAAATAAGGAGTGTAGTCAGACAGTCTAAAGATATCGTGATTGCCCCTAATCAGCACTTTATCGCCGTTCAAGCGATTCATGATTTCTAGGCTCTTACGATTGATAACAACGTCACCCAAATGGTAGACCTTATCTTTAGGACCTACGGTGTTATTCCACCGCTTGACCATTTCTTCGTCCATTTCTTCAACGTCATCCCATGGGCGCACAGGAGAACCATCGTAGTTCGTGAAATTGCAGATGTTGATGTGACCGAAGTGAGTATCACTGGTCAAGAATATAGATGGCATTTTAATCTCCTTAGTTTGTATAGTACGTGATTTTGGTTTAAATGTCAAGCCCTTTTTATCCATATAAATATTCAAATGACAGTGCAGATCACATTTGATGAAATTTATCCGATCTGGAGAACTCACCTATGGCCTGAAAGGCCTAGCGATATCACACCCAACAGTGCGATGTGCTTCCTAGGAGGTTATGATTTGGTTAATATGGAAACGACACCTACATTCTTTGCCGTCATGATCAACGGAGAGATTGCAGGTGTCAACAGCGGGCATATGTGCAAAGACCTTCAATATCGATCAAGAGGTCTTTTTGTTTTTGAAAAGTTTAGGGGGAAAAATATCGGAAGAGATTTGCTCCTAGCAACGATTGATCAAGCACGAAAAGAAGGTGCAACTATGTGCTGGAGTTATCCGAGAGATACGAGTTGGAAAACGTATGAGAGAGCCGGGTTTATTCTAGCATCTGATTTTAAACCCGATGAGACAGGTATCAATGCATTCTGTAAGGTTAACCTATGATGGATGTTTCTTCATTACTAAGAGTACGAGAAAATAAACTAGAAATCTGCGTCACTGGACTTTCTTATGCATTCACTAAATTAGTTAAGGTTGATCCTTTAGCCAAAGAAGATTGGAATGCTAGATCCAAGTGGATATGCGAACAGGTTAAAAATTATTGTTCACTCATTGATTTCGATAATCTACCTGTAGTACTAGACTGCAAGAGCGAAATCATTAGCGGCGCTCTCTTAGGAATAGAGATTGTGAATGAATTGCGTTTTCCTAAAGAAAACGTGCTGTTTGTAGTATCAGTCTACTCTACGGCTGAATTTTTAAAGAAATTTGAATTCTCTCACAAAATTGACTTTTTAGGATTTATAAACTACTGTTATTTCTATGATAATCTAATCAAAGAAAACATAGATTGGTCTAGCATAGAAATTGACAGGCCGATCATATCACTTTCTGCTAGACTCACTGAAAGCAGGGCATTATTGACTAAGGACCTACTTGATTTAGCAGGTGATAGATGTAGAGCATCTTTTGGGTTTGGTAAACCCTCTGTACAAGAAATAAAACGCTATGAAAGAATATTACATCCATATCCTATTCCACTTCAGCACGGAACTGATGAAAAGTCAATCAGCGAGTTAGGTGACTTACACACGCCACCTGGATATGAGTTATACAAGAGTCTAGTGTCTATCGTTCACGAAACCAACGATGATGAAAATATCGGAGTCTGGGTCACTGAAAAAAGTTATAAAGCATTTGCCTGGCATCAACTACCTATATTTGTATCGGTTCCGGGTCATGTTGATATTATAAGAAGTTTTGGCTTTGATGTGTTTGATGATATACTTGATCATTCATATGATTCAAAACCTAACTCACATCTCCGAAGAACAAAGATAGTTTCAGTCGTGGCAAAGTTTCTAAAAGACTATCCTACTCTGGAGTCAGTTCAGGATCTACGCAAAACCCTTTGGCCACGAATTGTTGCTAACAACAAGTTACTATCAAATCTCAACAAAAGCAGAGCCAATGAGGCTTGGACTTATTATGGATAATCAGCATGATTGATATTTCTTCATTCTTTAGAATCAGAGAAAATAATTTAGAAATTTTCGTGACGGGACTGTCGCTGACTTTTACCCAAGCAGTTCGCACAGGTGCATTAAGTACAGAGGAAACTTGGAAAGCTAGATTCACCTGGATACATGATCGTGTAAGGGAATACACCAATCAAGATGATCTACAAAATTTAAATATAGTGTTAGATTGCAGAATGGAAAACATCTACACTGCTCAATTAGGAGCAAAAATTGTAGATGAATTCAATCTATCAAAAGAGAAAGTGTTGTTTCTAGTATCAGTCACAAACACCGAGTTTTTAAACAAATTTGATTTCACCTATAAAATAGATACATTAGCAGAACTCAATTACTGTTACTTCTACGACGATTTGGTGAAGGAAAACATAGACTGGGCTAATATCGAAATAGATAGATCCATCTTGTCATTGGCTTCTAGACACACTGAAAACAGAGCTAGACTCACGAAAGAACTGCTAGACTTAGCAGGAGAAAGGTGTAGAGCTTCTTTTGGTATCACTGACCATTATCCTATGTCCGAAAGAGAAAACAGAATGTACAAGGACATCATGAATCCGTATTCGGTTCCTCTTAGGCATGGAACTGATGAAAAGATTACGAGTGAGGTTCGTCTACAGCACAATCCCCCAGGTCATCAACTGTACCGAAGTCTAGTGTCTATCATCCACGAAACAAACGACAACCAACATACCGGAATCTTCTTGACTGAAAAGAGTTTCAAAGTGTTTGCTTGGCATCAGCTACCTATATTTGTAGCTACCCCTGGACACATTGATACTGTCAGACGTTTAGGATTTGATGTGTTTGATGATATAATTGATCATTCATACGACAATAGCGTTTCTACGCCACATGTACATAGGATGAAAATACTAACTGTGGTAGCAAAATTCTTAAGAGAGTATCCTACAATAGAAGACATTCAAACTTTGAGAAGAACTCTTTGGCCTCGGATAGTCGCTAATAATGAATTACTGATAGACTTGAACAAAGCTAAGGCGATAGAGCCTTGGCCACACTACTGTTAGAACCATATTCCTTCAAAGCGCATTCTCTTGATGAATGTCAGATAGTTACTGATCACACCATAGCATTTAAATTTTACTGTACTGAGCAACCCTCTGTCTACTATTTCAGGTATGAACATGATGTTGTTAGCAGCTAGGGGAACATTTCCAGGAACAATGACTTGTCCACCGCTAGTAGTTGGGGAGTTTGATTCAGTATCATTTGAGAACTGAAAATAGTTTGGATATAGTTTTAAAGGTTGGCTCTGCAACCAAGTGTACATATCAGTATTTCTAGCATTTAGCCAAAAGCGATTGCCTCTCAAATACTCTGCTGTGACAGGAGTGAGAGGCTGATCCGTACCTAAATATATTTGATTGTCTACTCGCCATACGTCAACCATGCACGAGAAGCCGTGATTGAACGCTCTACCAATTTGGTCAGGAGTGTTGGCATCTTGAAAATTAGTGCCATCATATATGCCTTGATACGCTATGTAAATCATAACGTATTTATCTTAAAAGAATTGGAGCGGACGATGGGATTCGAACCCACGACCTTCTGCTTGGCAAGCAGAAGCTCTACCACTGAGCTACGTCCGCGTATTTGGAGCGGGATACGGGAATCGAACCCGTCTAATCAGCTTGGAAGGCTGGAGCATTACCACTATGCTAATCCCGCATTCATTATGGTT
>Ga0209191_1000468_pt1 | contig 31495 bp, 55 predicted proteins | sample S_130626_EF_Meta_FD_187320 | JGI IMG/M metagenome (GOLD analysis project Ga0209191, IMG submission 187320) | Freshwater microbial communities from Lake Simoncouche, Canada to study carbon cycling - S_130626_EF_MetaG (SPAdes) (version 2) | ecosystem: Environmental > Aquatic > Freshwater > Lake ...
ATGTTCTTCGCAAAAAAAATTGAAAGAAAAAATACCCACCCCCCATAAGTCCCCGTCATTACTGGGCTTCAGCGGTGTTAGTTTTTGTGTTTGTGTGTTTATGTTTGAGTGTTGCTCTAAAGCGGTTTGTCTCCGCGAGCTGAGTTGCAGCTGATGTGAGCAGGCAACAATGGAGAGTTTAGGTCTCCAGGTATTAAGTGATCTACGCTTATTTGATTCCGGTCAGTGAAGAGTTGCTGGCAGATATGGCAACGGGTAGCGGTGGCCTTTATTTGTTCTCGTGCTAAACGATAACGCGGGTCGTTATACCTGCTCCACTTTTCTCTTTGATGTTGGATGCAGTAACTTCCGCCTGATGTTAGGACACCGCATTTGATGCAGGGCTTCGGGAATCTACCCAAACAAATCAGCTTCTTTATCGTCAAGGGTTAGGTACGCGTGTTTTAGTCGGCCTTCAATTATGGGTAAGTATTCTTCAGTCAATTCAATTCCTATAAAGCTTTTGTTCTCTAGGATTGCTGCTTTACCTGTTGAACCTGAACCACAAAACGGGTCGAGAACAACACCATTCTCAGGGGTTACAAGCCTAATCAAATACTGCATTAGAGCTGTTGGTTTTACTGTTGGATGAAAGTTGCGTTGCGGTTGATTAGTTCTATTGCGCGGGTTATCTCCGCCTATGCCATCAGTTGAGTTGCGATCTGCGTGTCTTATTTCTGGCAGTTCGTCTAAGCCTTCGTTGCGGTCGCGTTTGTTTGCTTTAGCAACATAAAAGAACCTGCTCGCCCCACCTATATCACTATGACCTGTTCTATCTCTATCTTTGCTAAAAGTGTTATCTGCTTCTTGTCCAAAGTTTCTACCTGTTGAACGCCCACCAGATACGCTTTTGCTTATGCCTGATTGCTGATCTAATAGTTCTGCTGTGTATTCGTCTAAGATAATGTTTGCAGGCCAACGGCCACCAGACGGTCTTTCAGTTGAAGAATTATTCTCTCCCCAGATTGCAGACTTACCGCTTAACCCACCTTCTGTGCGATTTTCTCCTGTCCCTATTCTGCTTGCATCAATGTTGATTGCCCCTGTCCCATACTGTAAAACATTCTCTGCAACAGTTCCGATAACGGGTTTGCGGGCAACAACAATAGGTTCATGAGCAGGTTTGAGTGCTGTCCCCCAACCATCCCACTTCTTAGCTTCATCAGTATCAGCAATGTGGCGCATTTCATCACGACTTGAACCTTGAGTTTCTGGGTCACGCAAATCTCTTTCACCATACTCGCCTGCAACTTTGAAAGCTTTTCCAATTTTGACCTCTCCGCCTTGCATTTTGTCTATGGCTTTACTGATGTTGTGCGATTTAGGGAAGCCTGATCCGTATAGCCATGCGATGTTGTCGCGTATTTCAAATCCTGCATCTTCAATAGCAACCGCTAGCCTATGCCAAGTTCTAGTTCCCCCGAACGCTAACAAGTGTCCCCCAGGTTTGAGAACTCTTAGGCACTGCTGCCAAAGTTCAATTGAATAAGCTATCCCTGAGTTATCCCAACTCTTACCCATAAACCCTAGTTCATAGGGCGGGTCGCAAACTATTGAGTCAACGCTGTTTGATTGCAGTTCAGGCAGGATGTCTAAATTGTTGCCGGCATAGATTACGGCTTGACCAATTATGAGTTTAGGTATCATTCAATTTCTTCTTTCAGCGGGTCGTAGATGGCTTGAAATCCTAGACTAACTTCAGTGTTCGACAAAGTAGAACTATCACGCTCAGCAGCCGTTGAAGGCTTGCTTGTATGCTTATGTGTCCTTCTCCAAGCCTTGACTAGCTCGATGGCTTCTCGGTCATCAGTTTCAAACTCTGCTCCACAAGAACAGGTTTCACGAATCATTCTTAGCCCAACCAGATCCAAGGAATCGGGTCGCACCCCAACCAAACTTTCTTTCCATTACAAGCTCACATAAACCGCATACAGGGGCTTTAGGTTCATCTTGTAGTTCAGCAACAACTTGATCAGTTACACCACAGTTAGGGCAGATAAAGAGATAAGCAGGCATTAGTTTCTTTCTTGTGGAGTTGTAGAGAATCGAACTCTAGTCTTACTGCTTCTCCATGAGAGTTTTAGCGCGCAATCGAATACCATTCCAACCCCTTACAGTTTCCAAACTGTACCTGTAAAGTCTATGCCCTGCTGAAGCTCGAAGCATACTAACCCTGGCTGAGAGTCTTCGCCTGCTGTTGTTCTCCACCAGTTAGAGCCATTGTCTAGGGTTGCTGCTTGAACCCAGAAGCGTGAAGTTCCCCTAGGGGTAGAACCTAACTCAAGAACTCTTAGATGGTGAAAGTGGCCTGATACGCCTATTGTTGCAGCGTGAACCGGTTGCTTACCGAAGGCTTGCTGTCTCCACCATGTTGGCACTTGATCAGGTCTAGGCGATTGATGTCCATGCCATAAGCCCAGAATATGAAAGCCATCGCCCCAGATATCGTGAGCTAGTGATTCATCGTGTTGGGCAGGTTCAAAGAACTTTATAGGCAATCCAACTTCATGAGACAACCTTGCAAGAGTGCGGGCAATATGAATACCCCAGTCATCAGTTACCTTGCCAACTCGTTGCTTGTTGACCCTGAATTGACAGTGATTGCTTCCAACGCTCAGATAAGTTATCGGGGCATACTTACTGAGTTGCTTGAGAGTCTCCCAGGCTAATGATGTTGCTAAGTCAACCTGTTGCATAAGACTAAGGTCATTAGATTGAAGTTGATGCATGTCGGCAGCATTACCAAAGTTCTCGATAGTGTCCCCAACATCGCAGAAAACTATTTGCTCAGGTTTGAGAGCCTTGACCTTCTCGATAAGTTTTACTTGTGTTTGGGCTACTCGGTGAATTAGCGCATCCACTCCGCCCCTATGATCCACCTTGCCAACTTGCAGATCACTCCACAAGATAACAAGGGCTTTACCTGTTGCAACCTGCTTAGGGGTTACAGGCTTAGTTTTCTTAGCTAGAGAATAAAGCAAGGGTAGATTGATATTCGCATTACGCTTGACCCAGCGAATCCTAACTGAAGTCATCCACATTGGCTCTAAAGGAAAAGGTCTAGCAACCTGCCACCGGCTAATTCTAGGCTCGCCAACAATCTCAATCTCTTCAGGATTGATACCGGCTTCTCTCAAGAAACCTTCAATGTCTGTCGGGTTATCCCCTTCAACCGCAGGAAGTACAGCTTCTCCCCCTACACCATCAAATTGAACTGATGGACTCCACCCTTCAGGGTAAACAACTTTAGGGGCTGGCTGGCTTAGTCCTTCCAACATGAGCAACGCTTCTCTCTATGATGCTTTATCGCAGCATCACTGACTTTAGTTCCCCGCTTATAAAGCTCATTAGATAGCGTTTTGTAAGGCCATTCAGGAGACATAACAGCAGTCTCGAAAATAGTTTTATCTTTATCAGATAAGTCAGCCTTGATGGTGCGGATTCGGCAGGATGTTTGTCGTTTAGGTAGTTGCAGATCTTCAAGCATCTCTCAACTCTACCTTCCCAGTCTCGCCTTTATTAGTCGTTATAACTGACCTGGCAACAGTCTCAGCAACAGCCTGAATAACATCGCCTTGCGCAGCACATACAAGAAGCAAGTCTGCAAGCTTGCTATTAAAGGAATCATCGTTAGACAGATACCAGCGTTCATTACCGCGCAGGATAGTTATTGCTTCGTCAAGTTCTCTACTTAGCATTATTTAGAGCCTTGACCTTCCTGATACAGACTTGAATCTGTTTAGCCTTTAGCCTGGCATTGACCGCCAAAACAGGAACATCAAGATCCTTATGAACAGCCTTCAGTTCTTCATGCAAAACAGCTAAAGCAAGATACACGCCATAATTACGCCCTTTGGCGTGGCCTATAAAGTATTGCTGTCGCATAGCCTTTGGGAAGAGTTTTCTTAGTAAGCGGTTAGTTTTCGTCATCGTAAATCCCATCGTTATTTGCTGCTTCAAGAAAAACTGCCATCACAATGCTTGCAACAACAGGTAAAACGACTGCCAGCAGAATGACAGCCCCAATAGTCAACCAGATACTCATTATGGAATGTCCATCGCATCAGTCAGCTTCTCCAAGATTAGATCTAGGACAGCCTGCATTTGAGCGTTAGTTATTACGCCTGAGCGCTCCAGTTCAATCAGGGCATCAGAAGTTCTTGTTGCTTCATTTCGTTGCCCTTCACTCTTACCGGCTTTATAGTCTCGGCTAAAGATGTTGACTGAGTTCACCCTGGCACACTTACAGCCATCCTGACAGTTATTGCAGGTCATTCGGTACGCCCTTGCTTTAGGCCTTCAGCAAACTTGTTTAGGTGAATAAGCAAAGTATCAATTGAATCTCTTGCACCTAGATCGTAAGCATCTTTAGGGAAGGCAGGAAGTTGCAGTTTCTTGTAGCTCTCAACGATACTAATGACCGCTTCAACAGCGTTATCTCTTGAGCTTTTAATTGCTGATGTGATTGCATCGGCAGTATTGCTAACTAGTTGCTCTTTTGTTTCAGGGTTACTCATTATTTTGTCCTTTCGCAGACAGTTGTTTTATTGTTTTCAAAATCATCAAGGGTACGCAACTCAGGACAGGCAGGCTGAAACCTGAGAGCAAGCAAACCCAGCATTACTAAGGCGATTGCGATAAGCAGCATAAACATCCTGTTATTCATCTTGTCTCAGCCTTCTTCAGTTGTTCCCACATTTTGAAAGCCATCTCTAAACCTTTTGCAATTTGCTGAGAAGATAGCTTGTTACTAAGATCATTGAGATTATCCCAAACATCAACGCTGGCTTTTACTTGATGCTTGATGTTGTATTTAGGCTTTTCAGCCCCAATTGCCAGTTTCTCGGCTTCTAAAACATCAGTTCGAGTTCCAAAGTTTTCTAATTTTATGAAGGCAACTTCTGGCCACCAGGATTGAGAAGCCTGATGTTGTTTTGCTCTTTCATAAGCGTTGATTGATACGCCAATGTATAGCAGCTGATTAGCAGAATCATAAAACCGGTATAAAGTCTGCTTATTCATCGCTGATCTCTTTCAAGTAAAGAACTTCAAGAGTGTTGCAGTTCACGAAAACAAGCTTGCCGGTAGCCGCGCAGTTGCGAATAACATTCTGCTCTTTCAGCATTTTGATTAGCCTGGTACGCTCTCGCTCTTCGCCTTGTTTGCGATAAAACTCGCGTACTTGCTCAGCACTATTTGTCGGCACGATATTTGTCCTTCCAATACTCGGCTTCTTCAGCCATCAGTTCATTCAAGCGCTTATGGCCATGTCTCTCAACAAAAGTTGCAGAGTATTCTTTATCAACCCTGCCTAAAGCACCGGCTAACCAGTAACTTAATGCGCCTAAAAGTTGCAACTTGAGTTTGAGATAGATACTGTTTCTGCCTTTAGATCTTCTGCCCATTATTGCCTAATCAGCTCAGGGATAACAGTGTTACTCCAGATAATGAACTGAGTGAAACCCCAGAGAGCAAAGAACAGAATAATCGAGTTAGTTATATGCCTTCTCACTTGATTAGCTCCAAGCCTTGAAGTACCTGGTGAACTGCACGATTACGCTCAAGAAATACTGCCTGCCCATAAGCAGTAACAGCATCATCCCAAACATCGAATAAGTGAGCGTGATTCAGGAAATCTTTACCACAAGCAACCCAAGCCTTATAAGCGTTGACTGCATCAAGAAATAACTCTTCAGGGCTTCGCATTATGCACCAGCCTTAGCTTCAGCATAATCAGCAACAGCCTGCTCCAAGTTATCAATCTGATCAATGTCAAGACTGTAATAGCCTGCGATTGCATACATGTTTGATTCATCAACATACATCAACCCATCAATAGCGTTGCAGCAAACAAGCTTGACACTTGCGGTTGAGCAGTAACAACAGAAAGCCAACTCAGTATCTACTTCATTGACTAACTCCCAGAAGAAGAACTTACCTAAATCTAGGTTAGGGTCTGCTTCAACTGCCTTGTTTAGTTTGTCCCATAGTCCTTGAGACTGAACAACTGTTTCCTTGATAGCGATCATTATGCAACCACCTTCTTGTCATACCATGCAGCAACAAAAGCTAGATCTCTTACTTCAAGTTCTTGTAGTAGGTATTTACGAACCATTAGAGCAGAATCAAGGTCATTAACTGTTGCAGAAGTAATCTGAGCATCTAGAGCGTTCAGAGTTACTTTTAGAGTTGCTGTCCCTTGGCTTGCAATCTTTGTCTGTAAAGCGTTCATTTCTTGTCCTTTGTTTGTCCTTTAGGCTTTCTGCCTATAACTCAAGTATAGGCTCAAATAGTTGCTCAAGGAAAGCATTTAGGACAAGTTTTTAGGTAACAGTTTGGTAAACAATTTAGGGGTAATTAGAGATAGTAACTGCGACCCCAGGCTCGCCAGTAGCGTACTTCTTAGACACTTCAAGCCTTACAACCTGACTATCATCCGCCCAAACCCCTTCACCTTTAGCGGTAATGCCATCCATAAGGCTGCGCAATACCTTATCCAAATCAGGTGGAACAGTCGGATAAGCACGCTTGACAGAAGGCTTACGAGTCAAATAAAACACCGCTTCAAGCTTCACAGCCCCATCAAACTTAGAACTATCCCCAGAATCAATCATCGCCTGCTTCACCGCATCAGCAACAGCTTTACGCCAAACCGGTAAGCCAGGAGAAGCTTCAATAATCAGCGGAATGTTATTGCCCGCAGCAGTTCTTCTAGTACCTACATACTTCTTAGAGCCTTGCGGTCTAGGCTCAAACCCAAAAACAGTAAAACTGAAACTATCTCTTGCCATAATAATTCACCAAAATTACCAGATACAGAAAAACCCCTATCAACGCGTTTATGGCTGATAAGGGTTGAACTGTAAACAGACTGTTTGTGAGTAATAGGCTACCCAAGAAGAAACCTATAACCCAAGGTTGCATTTAGAACGGTAGATCAGCAGGCACAGCAGGCTTAGCTTCAGCAACAACAGCGTTGTTCACATCAAGCTTCACCTTGCGACCTGGCTTGCCAGTTTTATCTTCAAAATCTTCAATCTTTGCTGACAGTTGACCTGTAACAGTAACTTCAGCATCAACAGCCAGATTGTGTGAGACAGCAAACCAAACTGTCCAAGTGCGAGTGTAATCTTCACCAGTAGCGCTCTTGTAGCTCTCAACCAAAGATAACCCCTGATTGCTTGCACCGAATACTTTATTTACTTTTCCTGTTACCTTGACCTGAGCCATAAGTTTCCTTTTCTATGAATGTTTTGTTTGTTGCTTTTAGAAGTTTAGTTGTTAGGTACGACATGCTTAGGGTTCACGCAGTCTGTATGCCTGCAACTTCTTTCCCCTGGTAAGAATAACTTTCCGTTCTCATCAATAGGCCGAAGTTTCGCATCCAAATCCCCTAAGTGTGGAGTACAGCGTAAATTGCCGTATTGAATAGTTTTCTGCGGTTTAGCACGACAACTAATGCAAAGAAGATCCTTGCGACCCCTTTTGTCGGCTGCAACAGCCCAAACAAAGCCACACCTGCGACAAGCAACCTGATTCTCTTCCACGCTTCCTAGTGTAATTCTTTCACTCTCGAATAAGCCCCATCAAACACCTGGTCAAAAGCACCGGTTGCCCCATGCCTATTCTTCACCACATCAAAAGTAATTAGGCTCTTCATACCCATCATCGCATCGTTATACTGCATGTTCTTTTCCAGTTCGGCATCTCTGCCCTTATCAACATCAGACTGCTTACGCGAGAGCATAACGATAACATCAGCATCCTGCTCAATCTGGCCAGAATCTCTTAGATCACTAGCGTTAGGTTTATCATCAGGTTTGTTATCCACTCGCCTATTCAACTGAGCTAAGGCAACAATAGGAACACCCAATTCCTTGGCTAAGTTCTTTAGGTCAATGGAAATCTGCGAAATCTGCTCATACTTAGGCGCTCTAGGATTAGCGGCAGTAACAAGCTGAAGATAGTCAAGCACGATCACTTTTACAGGTTGCTTCTGCATAACCGCTAAAGCGTAAGCCCGCAACTGAGCAACAGTCTGCCCGCCACGATCACTAATAATCAACTTATTTCTCGCAGAAGAAATCAAAGCATCAATTTTCAACAATTGAGCATTAGAGAGACTATTACGCTCAATGTCAGACAGCGGAATATCAAGTTCACCTGCAACAGCCCTATTCAACAAACTGCTCTTATCCATTTCAAGGCTAAAGAACAACACTTCATCAGTGCGAGCAAGTTCCCAAGCCAACTGCAAACCAACAACAGTCTTACCAACACCAGGGCGCGCACCAAACACATACAACCCCTGCTGCTTCAACCCAACAATCAAGTCATTTAGCCTAGAGAAGCAAGTTGGCAAAGTTTTCTTAGGATTCCTAATATCCCGAAGCATCATCTGCAAATCAAAGCGCAAATCAGGCAGTTCAAACGCTTCAACAAACTTCAGCTTATCTAGCCTTGCCTTGACCTGTTCGATACGAGCCGAAACATCACCATCAGCCTGCATCTCCAACGCCAACAGTCTCAGCTGGCGGTCAACACTCTCTTCAACAACACGAGAAACATAATAAGAAACATGCGAAGGAGCAACACCAAAATCAAGGCTAGTCGCAACCCTTCTGCGAGCTTCAGGATTCAGTTTCGCGCAAACAGAGAAAACATCAATAACCTTGCCGGATGCTTCTAAGTCTCTAATGACTGAATACGCTTCAGCAAACCAAGGAGCATCAAAATCAGCAGCATCAAGATTCACATGATCTAAAACAGCCCCATGAGAGTTCAGTATCGTACCAATAACAAGCTCTTCAAAATCAATGTTCACTTATCTTCCCCCCTAGCGCTAGGAAAGCATGCCAAGACTTGTCCAAGCAGTTTCTCATCGGTATGAGCATTATCAATCCACCACCGACCATCCCTAGAAGTCTCAAAAAACTCAAGAAACTCTTTACGCTCAACAAACGACAAATCAGGCCTACGCTCAGCAATAACATCCCAAAACGGAGAACCTGGAACAGAACTAAAAACCAACTTCGGCTTCTTATCTAATTTATTTAATCCTTTATTTAATAGGGGGTCAATTTGGTTACTGGTTGACAGGTCATTTTGGTCATTTAAAGCGGTCATTTTGGTATCTAACAAAGCGGTCAAATCAGCCTGTTTAGACTCAAGAAAAGGAATAAAATAAACATTACTTTTACCTGACCTATTACTTCCCCGAATCCAAACAAGCTCACCTAAAACCTGCAACCTATGCAACGATCTACGAACACCACGAGCATCAGGAATACCGGTCAACTCGGCAATCTTCTCCTGACTAGGCCAAGAACCCCTGCCAGGATTATAAGTTTTGGCAATAGTCAAAAGAACGAACTTATCTATCCTTGAAGCCTTTGAATACTTATAAACAGCATCCATCTCTTTGTAACCCATTTTTGTCCTAACCTTGTCCTAAATAACTAAATCTTGCAAAAGTATTTTCAACGCCATCTCAGCTTGTTGTGGAACTACCCCATTACCGCAAGCCTTAAGTTGGTCATTACGCTTCAAACCAATCTCTTCAGCAGTAACCCAACCTTCAGGCAAACCCATCATCCACTCAGTGAACTCAGCAGAAAGCCTATGCGCACCATCTTTACCATCAGGCTTAGTCGGGGCAGGAGCAGGGCGAGTTAGCGCTTCCCAACGCCTAATAGCAGGCTCAAACTTGCCCCAATTGATAGTTTCCTGAGCTTGCCAAACTTCACTAGCCAAAGTTGCCCTACGCTCCTGATTATGCCCAGTGTTCTTAGCATCATCCACTTGCGGAGTTTTCAACAAAACTAAATCAACAGCAACATTAGGCAAATCAACCTGATGCCCAGAATCAACACGCTCCTGAGAACTTTTCAAATTACCCTTCACACCATCTAAAGCTTTAGGAGTTGGCATCAGTATTTCCCCCCCCCGAATAGCGTTAAAGATACATCTTGCGAGAGTGTCATTTTGAAGCCGGTCAAATCTGATTCTTTCTGCTCGCCCATCCTTATAGTCCCTTCTGGTCGGAGTCGGCAACAACATCATCATTCGTAATCTCCATCCTTACAGCAACGCCAAGGCTAGCCCCTGGCATCCCTTTAGTTTTACCATCAATAAAATCCTGTCTGCGCTGCAAATAATCTTCAACAGGCTCATCGTGATTGCGAACATGCCCAACAGTCGGAGTTGGCAATAAAGAAGCAGCAATTGAATCAGAAACTTTTAGCCCATTATCGAAAGCAAGTTCAGCAACCTGATCCGCAACCTTCACCATCCTGCCCCGCTCAATAGCCTGAGTTTCACTAATCGCCCCCCCTGTTCCATCAGTAACGCTAGGAGTTCTCAAAATTGAGTTTTCGGGGATAGGCAACAATAAAGATTCTGAATCTGTTATGGGGCGCACCTGCATCGGCAGCTCGTAAACCACACCAGCGCGCATCGTACCCGATGTCGGCCAAGTCTCCGAGAACAGCTCCCATTGCTCGAATAGGTTGCTTCCCTGCGATAACATCCAAATCTTCTTGACTGTATTCCATTCCATTATTGGCTTTTGCACTTAGCAAACCCCTTACATTCTCGATAATCACTAATTTAGGTTGTAACTCTTGTATTGCTCTAGCAAACTCAATCCATAAGCCTGAGCGTGTTCCTTCTTCAAGCCCTGCTCTTTTACCTGCCAAACTCAAATCTTGACAAGGAAAACCGCCAGTCAAAACATCAACCGGCTCAACAGTTCTAAAGTCAACTGATCTAACATCCCTAAAGTTAGGGACACCAGGGAAGTGATGTTCAAGTATCTTGGCAGGAGCAGTCTCCCATTCACAATGCCATGCAACTTCAGCATCCAAAACATTCATAACAGCCAAATCAAGTCCCCCATAACCAGAGAAGAGGCTGCCAATTTTTAGTTTGCTCATTACGCTCCAACTTTCTTGCGGTCATACTTCTTAGCTTCCATCAACGCCAACTTCAACTCTTCAGGGTCAACAACAGTTTTGACTTCACGATTCACAGGCTTAGGGGTGGCAGTATGTTTTCTTATGTGTCTAACATTGACACAATCTTGATGTCCACAAACCCGTTCACCAGGTCTAAACAGCCCGCCATCTTCATCTAAAGGCCGCCAAAGTTCATCAAGTTCACCCTTATGTGGATAACAGAAAATCTTGCCTAAAACAGGGTGAATGTATGTAATACAGCGGGTTTCAACGCGCACACAATCAGCGCATAACTGCCAGTTCTCATCCCCGCGAGACTTACGCTTTTCAATAGTCGTTGCAGGAATACCTTGCCCGCACTGATCGCAGGCGTAATCGGTTGCTCTCAGCTCTTGTTCATCAACAGTTTTCTTGCGTGGCATAGAATGTATCTAAGCACAAAAACTGCGGAAACACCTAATTTTGGATAAAAGTCATCAAAAAGTTTAGGCGAATAGTTTGGTCATTTAGCCTGGCAAGCGTTTTAGCCCGCAAAATAGGGTCATCAACGAGAACAACAACAAGTTCCCCCAACTCAGCAATATGAGCAGAGAGAATCCTAACTGTTTGCAGTAACTCCAGTGATTCCATCGGCCTTCCCTTTAATTGCTTCCAGAATAGCAGTCGAAGCTTTACCCTGTTTTGCTTCCAAATAAAGAGATCTCAAACCTTCAATGTCGTTGATGTTATCTAATGCTGCCTGCCAGTTTCGTGCAGGGGTAACATCACGCTTGACCTTGCTCATTTCTTCGCGTGTAGCCCTTTTATCGCCTGAATACCCTGCATTAGCAAGCGCTCTACCAATAGCTGAAGTCTCAGCATTTTCAAGAGCAGAAGTCTTATTCGCCATCCCTGCCCCATCAATCTCAAAAGCCAAACCAGTAGCCTTAGCCAAGTTCTTCTCCTGATCTTCAGCAGAGAAATAAACATAAGCTTGAACAACCCAAGTTGAAATCTGTCTATCTTGAGAAGTTGTTATGTTGCGGGTGATTAGTCTGCCATCAGGTCTGTCCTTATAGAACCTGGCGATACGCTCGGCAACTGTTTCATATTCAGCTAAGTTAAATTGAGCCATCTTCTTTATCCTTCTCGGTTGTTTGTTTTAGTTCACGCTCTTTATTTGCGCAGTCATAACATTTATCGCCAGTTCTAGCCCCATCAATACCCAACAGCAGGGCATCAATACCAGAATGAACGATGTTTTCAGTTGTTTCGCAGGTTAGACACTTGCTCATTATTTCTTCGCTTTCTTGAATGTTAGGAAAGGAAGCCCTGCACCGCGTTGAGACAAAGTAACAACAACTTCCCCATCAATTGTCCCATTTTTTGCCCCATTTAAGGCAGCAATAGTGCGAGACTTCAGCTCAGTAAAGTGAGTTTCAATCTTCTCTAAATCCGCCTGGGCGTTTAGCAGTTCAATGCCTAGAGTGCCAAGCTCTTCATGAAGGGTTTCGATGGCAGGGGAAAGAGATCTAATCGTTTCATAGGTCGAATCTGAGCCATCCCATTCTGGTTGCAGATTATCTAAAACATTGTGGCGAAACTCTAGGACACGATAATAGATTGCTTGAAACTCAAACTCATCCCACAGAACTTCATATTCCTTGTATCTGCCTGCATTGACTACCGCGAAAACTGAGCGCTTGATGTCAAAAATCCACATATACCAAAGCACTTGAGCGCGGTAATGCTCAGGGACACTATCCCAATAGGTTGCTGTATGTTTTATCTCAAGAATGTAAGGCACTCCAAGCTCATCGAAGCAGAGAGCATCAGGGTTAGCATGCGCCCAAGTCTGCTCTTTATGCGCATAAGTCCCAACTTCATAAACTTCATGCTCAGGATGTTGCTCCTGATAGAGCGTGCGAATTGCTGGCTCAACAAGCTGACCCAAACGCATCGCAGTATTAGGTTCAAAACTAGAAGGCAATCTGCCGGTCTTTTGCGCCCATAAAGTGATTGCCGAAGTGAAAGGGGACAAGCCAAGGATTGCGCCTATCTCACTGCCTGAAATAACACCCTGCTCATCTCTAAGCGCATGCCATTCAGGGCTGTTGTTCTCAAAATTACCTAAGAACTTTGCTTGTATCTCATAACTGTTTTTATTGATTGTTTGCATGTCTATACTCTAAACATGACCGCTGACAACTTTAGATTAGATCAAGCCACAATCGAACTGCATGAAGCAATTATGGATAATGGCGGAGTTGAGTGTGAGCAAGTGCCTGATGTTTTCTTTCCCGAAGAATGGGCTGCGCGGGGGGCTTCACAAAGTACAAACATGTATAACATGGCTATACAAACCGCTAGACAAATCTGCATGCGTTGCCCAGTAATGGACAAGTGCCTAAGAGTTGGCATGGCTGAAGATTACGGTATTTGGGGCGGAACAACACCTAAACAGCGCAGGCAACTAAAACGAGAGCAAGAACTCTAGTCATCCTTGTTGCGAATAGGATAAGTCAAAACCCAGATACCAGTTGAAGCAATAATGCAGTAGCCGATAACAGTTTTAGCAGTGCCTTCCAAAACTATCCAGGCAATCAGCATGCCCAGCAAAGTCCAAATCTGGCCGATAATATCTCTTAGAAAGTTCACTTTATTCTCCTAGTCTTAGTTGAACCTGATCCACTAGCACCCGCACTAGCAGAAGCCTGAGCTGAAGCAACAGCCTGAGAAGTCGCAAACTGACTAATCTGAGTCAAAACAACTGCTGCAACAATTTCCTTCTTAGCCTTAGCACGAACTTCAGGGGACATGTCAGCACCAACATTTCCCATAAAGTTCAAAGCATCAGTCAAAGCAACAATAGAAGCACCAAAAACAGGGATATTAGCAATCTCTTCAGGAACTTGAATATCATCTTCCTGAGCCTGTTGCATCAGGTTATCTAGCAAAACTTGATGTTGCTCTTCAGGGGACATAATTTCAGGGTAAGCAACCGGTGAATCAACAGGAACATCAACAACAGGCTCTTCAGTAGTTTCAGGGCTAGGAGTAGGCTCAGGGGTAGAAACAGGCTCTAAAGGCGTTTCAGGGTCTATTTGGGGGGTTTCTGGCTCAACTGGGGGATTAGGGTCAACAGGCGGGTCAGGGATAACAGGAACAACAGGGGGAACAGTCGGCTCAGGTTCAGGAACAACAAAATCAAAACCAGTGTGAACAGTAATCGGGTCAGAATACTCACTATAAACACCAAGAGAATCGTTATCGGCACGAACCCTAAAAGTAACATCAGTATCTTCAGGCAATCCGCCAATAGTTATAGCTCTATCAATGCTGGCCAAACCCCAACCATCTGCCCCGCCATAAGTCCAAGTAACCGCATAACGCTCAATAGGGGTCTCTTCAATGTAACTTGACCAGGTTAGATCAACATTTGTGCCATCAACAACACCTTCAACCAGAAACGGCTTATTTAGGTTAGGGGAAACAATTACAGGCGGGGTAACAACATCGCTGCTAAACGCTGAAGGGGGAACAATAACAGTCCCTTCATCTTGACCCCAAAACAGGCGGTTACAAGCTCCGCCACCATACTCATAAAACCAAGCATCAAACTTCACGCTCGCATAAGCAGTCATACCAACAACCGCTGAAGAAGGCGAGCAACCCTTCAAAGTCCAAGCATCAATAACAGGAACATCATCAAAAGACATGTAAAAGCCGTCATCACTCCAGTTAGTAAAACTCACCAAACCAGATCTAGGGGAAGTGATGTAACCCGAATAATGAACTAAAACATAATCGCCCTGGCAACCGGCAACAATACCAGCATTATCGGCATCAAAATCAGAGTCAATATTTGCAACGCTAGTCCAGCCTGATTCGCAGAGAGTATAAGCCCTGCGGTCAGGAGTAGCCGAAGGGTCAAAAGTATAAACTTCAACCTTTAGCCCATTAGGGTCAGCTTTAGCAATAGTCAAAGGCCAAAAGGTAAAGGCTAGAACAAAGAAAACTGATGCAAGAAACTTTAGTTTCATTACTTCTGCTTAGGCTCAGGCTTCACATTCTTCAACTGAACAGACTGCTGGAAGGCAGCGTTGATCTCATTCTGAGTCAATCTACCATCTTCAAGGAAAGCCAAAGAAAGACGCTCAATAACCTTAGCAACAGCCAAAATACCGCCAATGGCAGCAGCAGTCGCAGGAGCAACACCACCCAGACTTCCTGCACCAATAACACCTAGAGCAGAAGCAACAAAAGTCGCAACAATTCTTAGTAGGACATTTCCAGCAGACTTCATAATTACCCCTTGTTTCCTAGAATGTGTTTCAGCGGGTCAATCAAATCTTCGTAAGCGCTCAAATGAATGTTCGGGTTAGAGTGATCCTTGTTAGCCTTACCAATGCTCAAGTGCAGATGCGCACCGGTAGAAGCTGAGCCAGAAGGAGTGTTCTTACCGCCCCCAACAAGCCCTAAAACAGTTTTACCGCCAACGACCTTATCGCCCTTTACAAGCGGAGATTTCTCAGCCAAATGAGCATACAAAACCCAGTAACCATCTTTAGTTGAATGAATAACAATCCAACCCAAAACATCAGTCCAAGTTGAAACAAAAACAGTTCCGTCAGTGATTGCCTTGATAGCTGACTTCTCTTTAGGACTCCAGTCCTGTCCGCGGTGCGGTCTGCCATTACGATAAGGGGCAAGATTACCAAACTCATCATTACGAGTATTGGCAGGAAAAGGCTCAAAATAGATTGTCATAAGACAATTCTAAATTAGGGGATGTTACAGCCCGAAAGCGCTCTTCAGCAAAACAACAGCAACGCTAGTAACAACAGCAGTAATCAGAGCAGGAATCCAGGCACTCCGGTTTATCTGCTTCTCTAGTTCTCTAATTCTTGTTTCGTGATCGCGTGAAGCATCAAGTATTTGAATTGAGTTTGCTTTTAGAATCTCGATGTCGCGAACAATCTGCAACAACAAAGTCTGATTAGAAGGTTTAGGTTGCTCACTCAATTGGGGTCATCTCCTGACCACACAAACCACAAACAAGCATCCCTTCAGCAGGCGGAGTATGCTCATCATCCTGCATAAAGCAACCTTCAGTTTTACAGCTAAACATTTCCATCCTTATCCCGCAGCAGTTCCAGTAGCCATCATCACTGCAATACCATAAAGAGTTTGAGTTGCAGGCTGAGAGACACCACCATTATTGACCAGGGCAATTGTTGCAGTTCCAGTAGTAACAGCGTTAACAACAGGGGTGAAGTACGCTCCACTAGTGGCAAGCCCGCAAACAATCGGGGTAGTCCCGAAACGGGATGTAGGGAAAACAACAGACACAAGTGCAGATGAACCCGCAGCAACAGCAGTAGCCGGCCCAGTTGCGCTAAAGACAGCCATAGCAGCAGGAAGCGGTTGCCACTGCGCACCATCCCAATGCTCAATTCTGTCTCTATCCGTTAGATAAGAAACCTGCCCAGCAGTAGCAGAAGGAATACCAGTAGAACGAACAGCTGAAGAACCAAAAGTTCCAACAACCTGCGCAGAAACATAAGTGTTCAAATCTGATGCGGTAAGGACATCACCAATAGCCCAAGTTTTCAAAGTCATAAAGTTTCTCCTAAGTGTCTAGTTTATCGGGATGTTAGACAACCTTCTGAGTATCCAAAACACCCAGATAAGTTGAGTTCAAAATTATGCCTGCACCGAATGGGGCTAACCCTAAAGAAACCTTATGAGTTTCAGGAGTGAAATCCTGTTTGATGCTAATAATTGTGTATTTCTTGTCAATGTTTGAACCTGTTGCTGAAGGCCTAAAGATAACTCTGGCAGGGTCATAAAGGTCAATTGCTTGCACTCTAGCCTGAGCAGTTCCCGCCATCGCTTCTAACTGCAAATCTAAGCTAGTAAGAACATAATCAGGGCTTCCAAACTGGCCGTAAATCTCGCTAACCATCGCAGTAGATCTAGCAGGGCTAATACCTAAATTATCTGTCTGCCCAAAAGTTCTAATGCCATAGAGTGCCTGGCTTGCAGTGCTTCCAGTTGTAGCAGTTCCCCCAGAAGCTCGAACAACATTCACCTGATTATAGAACTGGTCAGAAGCGTATTGAACCTGCAAATCATAGATAGTTAAACCAGTTCCTAAGAAAGTTGCTTGGCCATAGTTATCTGCAAAGTTCACGATGGCAGTCGCAGCAGCAGTTCCAGACTTGATAGTTACCGCATAAACGCTAGAAGAATAACGCTCAGTCCCAAGCCAACCCGAGTAAGGGCGTTGCTGCTCATTCAAATAAGTGCTTGTAGTTTCCTGATAGCGTTCACCGTCAAAATAGACACTTGAAGCTGAAGATGTTGGAGAAATAATCAAGTCTTTTATTTGGAAAGTTCCATTTAGATCTGATACATAAAACTCAAAATAATTACATACAAGGGCAGTCGTAACATTTTCGATAACGATACGCTTCCAAGTGTTATTGCTGAAAGTATTTGCATAAGCAACAGTTGCTTTAGTTACATAAGCTCCAGTTGCAGGGTTCTTGTAAATCAAGCGTATTTCAGCACTCACATCAACAGCGTTAGTCCAAAACGCGACACTATAAGCAGTGTTAGGTTTATATTTCACAGGATCATATTCCTGATACTGCAAACCCTGCTCAGAGCCTAAAAGAACAGACTCTAAAACATACTCGCCAGGATACTGAGAGTTAGTTGTTACAACAGGAGTTCCTTCAGTTGAAAGAATCCAGTTAGATAAATCAGTTGCAGTGCCTTTATAAAAACCTGCGGTCAGGTGATAGTTATAGCTCAACGATGCGGATGGATTCCAAGTCGTATTGGTATAACTGCGGTCAGCCCATTTAGCGTTGCCGTCTTTAGTCCCCCAAAAATAGGCTGGCTCAGTTCTAGCAACATTCTGCAAATACGCTAAAACAGTTGTTCCCTGATCAAGAGTATCTCCAACTAAAGGCGTTTTACCGGCACTACCAGCCATAGAAACAGTTACAGCAGTTGAACCCCAGATTGCCGTTGCCGATGCAATTCTAGGAGTAGGTAATTGCCCAGCAGTATTAGCAGCAGTAATTAGGGTCGGGTTGAAGTTAGCTTTAGCAAGGACACCTAAACCATCAGTAGCCATCAGGCTTGCTCTAGCATCAAGTCCCTTCTCATCATTAGTGAAATCCCAGTTTTGAACCCAACCAGTGAAGATAACGACACCGCCAGAATAAATAACGACTTTAGCGTTAGGTTGAACTCGCGTATAACCATTAGTAGCATCATAAAGAATAGAGCTTGTATTGAAAGGGTCAAAAGTTCTATCGTTATTGATAAAACTAACTGTTGCCTGACCAACCTGAGTATCATCTAAAATACGCGGGCTACCACGATCAATAGTTACATTAGTTGCATAGGCAGTAACATCAACTTGCGCACCAGCACCAAAACTAAGATAAATCAAATATGTAGGGACAGGCATTATCTACCCTTGCTAGTAAAGCCTGCAAAAGGTAACCCGCCATTAGCTTTGCCATATTTAACGACAGCATCAACAACCGCTTTAGGGTCAGCAGACTGAACCTGAATCGTAATGTTGTTATTTGTTGTTGTAGTCAAATTATTTTTACCGTTAGCAAAAATACCTGTGCCAGCCTTGCCAGTAGGCTTGCCACCAAAAATCACATTATTTGTGCCAGAACTATCGTCAGCGTAAAGAGTTCCAAAACCTCTCGCGATAGTTTCAGCATTTATCGCGTTGAGAGTATCTTGCACACCAATTCCACGCCTAACCGATTCAGCACCTAAACCAATGTCTGATGTAAGCAAAGCAATTGCCCCGTTGTAATCACCCGCACCAATTTTTTGAAAAGTTGCGACAGTAACAGTTAGACCATCTGTAATAGTGCCGATGGTATCTGAAATCATTTGTAGTGAATTAGCAAAACCAGCAGTAGGGTTATTGCCACCATTAGGATCCATCAAACCAAACAAAGCCTGCAAATTATCGAAAGTAAGTTTGATACTGTCTTTCAAAGATGCAAAGGCTTTACCAATGTCAGTTTTAGGGTTAGCGGCTTGTTCAAAAAACTTGCCAATCTGCTCAATAGCTCCACCAGGTTTAGTTATTTCTCCAACAAAATCCTGAATCAAAGGTAAAACTAAATTACCTAATTTTTCTTTAAGAATGTCCATACTGTTATTGAACTTGCTAAAAGGATCTGCCTGCTGAATGGCAGCACCACCAACAATCTTCTCCAAATCGCCAAACAAATCCTTGCTTGTTTTTAGGGATGGAAATAGCTTTTCAAGTTGTTTTCTATTACCTACAAAAGCTTGAGAAATAGCATTTGAGACCTTTTCTAAAGGCTTACCGGTTGTTGCCGAAGCGTCTAAAGACAAGGTGAGAAGTTGTTGAGCTTTGTTTACATCTTTAGTAACTCGGACAAACTTACCCATACTCGGACGAAGATCATCATCCATGATCCCGGTTTGGAGAGATAAGCTCTCTATAAAACGATCTGACTGTTTTATTTGAGTTTTAGTCGCATTAGCATTACGAACTAATTGAGTATTCAATAATTGTGTTGACTTCTGGTCAGCTGAAGCAGCCTTAGCAGATTCCATCAACAAATTAGTTATTTGACTGATACCGATACCAATACCAATAGCACCGATAGCTTTCTTTAGCCCCCCAAAACCACCTTTAGCCTTCTTAATGCCTGAATCATCAAACTTAGATAAGAGTTTTACGATAACTGACATTAGTTGAGTTTCCTGTTCACCTTGGCTGCATACTTCTCAAGTATCAATTTTATCTCAGCCTGTACACTCGGCAGAGACTTCTCAACGCCAGGATAAACAAAGTTATTGTCATTATTCTTCTTCAAGTGTCTAATCATTGACCTACCCTGAGTCGTTACTCGGTGAGATCTAGTGACACCTTTCCAAGAATACGAATTAGTTACAGTTCTTCTAGGTACACCTGAACCTTTACCGGCAACATCAGCAAGAGCAGTCGCAGGAGAATTAACACGCAAACTAGCAAGAGAAGTAACCGCAAACTTCTTAGACGCTTTAGTTTTAAAACTAAACTTCACTTCATCAGGTTTCCTGCCAACTCCCCAACCTAAACGGCCACGAGTATTAGAGACAGGGCGAACCTTAGATTCAAAAGGATTCACTTTAGGGATAGCAGCCTTGATAGCAGTAATGGCAGGCGCAGCAACAACCCGCATCTCTTTAACCATCGCGTTCTTCAAACCAGGCTCAAGCTGATTCAACGCCTTCACTATTTCTTTAGCGTTATAAACGATGTCATCAGCCATTGTTGCCCCTTTGATGCTGAATCGCAAACAACATTGTATTTAGCATGCGATCACTCTCTTCCATTAGAACACTAGGGGCGATACCTGTTGCAACCGCAAGATTAGCAATCAACCAATGAAAAGAGTCAATACCTAAAGGCTTTAGGCTTTTGGGTCAGCAACCTCAACAATCGAAACAAGGTCAACCCAGTTGTCAAACTCTTCGCCAGTTTTTTTGAGTCGCTTAATCGCAAGCCACGCAAGGTAAAGAAGGTGAGTAACCTTTTCAAGCTTGTCAATGCCTAAGTCAAAAAAGGATTCCCATTTGACTACATCGCCAGCCGAAGTGTTTACTTCTAAAATAGTGCCATCAACAAAAGTAATTGTAAGAGTTATCTGATTCATACAATAACCCTAACCTAAAAATTAGGCTGTTGCGCGAGAGACTGTTCCAGTTGTAGGCCAAGTAACTGAGAAAGTAGCCAAGTCACCGATGTTACCTGAAACAGGAGTTAGATCAGTAACCAAACAGATTGCAGTATAAGCAGGGTTTGAGCTTGAAGTTGCAGTGCTTGTTGGCTTGATAACGACAGTCGCGTTAGTTCCAAGCAAAGGCCAAAGAGTTGCATCAACTGTTGAAACAGCATAATCCTGATTGAACTGAAGTGTTAGAGAACCTTCTTTTAGGCCAGCAACGCGGCTAACCCAAGTGCTACCAAAAGCAGTAGTTGTAATGTCGTTAGCAGAAGTCTTTAGCTCAACCTGAGTCAGGTATGAAGCCAAAGCAGTAGAACCATTGATGCTAACGCTGAAGTCTGTTGCGACAAAGATTGCCATTATTTATCCTTAACTTGCGAATACTTGAACCGAAAACTCGGCACTGTAATAGTCTAATGCATTTATACTAACTGCCCCGATTGCACTTGTCTCAGCGACAAACACATCGAAAGCATAACCGCCAAGAGTGCGATCTGATTCAATCGCATACTTGATAGAACCACTACCAGGAGCAATATAAACATCCATCGCTTGCTGAGCTGAGCGCTCAGAAACACGCCCCAAAACGACAGTAACCTTAAAAGTATATTCGGCCATAGAACGATTGTTTTGCTTGTTGTATTGGACTCGCTCAATACCAATCATGGCCATAGGCGGGTTGACCACATCAGGCAAAGTCTCAACAACTCTCAGCCCTGAAATAGTTGCTAGGTTATTTGCTAACCCTGTTCTAAGGTTGCTGATAGCCATTATGCGCCTGTTCTAAGCAGCCTAAACGGATTGATTAGTTGAGCAACATCGCCATCAATGCTGTAACCAACACGCATAATACCCATGTCAGAAACACCGGCAACACCCAGCGGAGACTCAAGGCGCTTAAATAATCTTGAAGCCTGGATAATGCAAGCAAACTTGATTGGCTCAGGAACACTAGCCCAACCCCAAGTTCCAGTTACTTTTACTAAAGCAATATCTGCCCAAACAGGGAATAAATAATTATCTGTTGCGGTTATCGCTGTATAAGGTGAATACGCACCATTAGCCAGTTGATTAGGCGGCAGAAGCTGATAATCGCCACTCTGCCAAGTTGTATCAAAAATTAGCGGATCAGTTGAAGAAGTCTTTAGCTCAGTCAATGTTTGTAAATCATCAATCCAACACATAAAGCCATCATTTGCCTGAAAATAGCGGACAACACCCGAAGCGGTTGAATAGAAGAACCGGTTGCAGTATTGGTCAATCATGCGAGAAGCTGAGTTAATGCTTTGCTCAATCAAAGTGTCATCAACAGAATCAGTAATGCGAAGCGCTGCCTTCACATCCGCAAGAGTGCAATAGCCGTTAGTAACTGCCAAAATAAACTCCTAAAGTCCTTATTAGTTTACCTTGCCAGCAGTAATGCGGGCTTTCAAATCAGTAGTACTGATGCCAGGAGTGTAAGGGACATAAACAAGCTGAATCTCTAACTGATCTAACCATTCCCTAGAGAACTGCATTTGAGCGTAATAATCTTTTCTCGCCCAGTCATCGCCAATAACAATAAAGTCAGGCATAACCTGCTCAATGCTAGGTTTGGAGTCTGCCCCGCCAATGTTAGAAATAACAGAATCCACATACTTGCAACCCAGTAAAACTTCTTTACGCTCAGCAAAACTCATAATAGGCGGTTTGCCCTTATACGCCTGAATAAAGGCATCAGTGTTCAAAGCCACAATAACTTCCCCATCCTGCCCTGCAAGCCTTCTACAAGCCTTGAGAAAGCGTACATGAGCCGAATGGAACAAGTCAAAAGTTCCCCCTGTATAAACTACTTTTCCCAACTGTTAGCCCTTCTAATCTGCAAACTCCAGTTACCTTCACTGTAATCCTGCTCAGCAACCTTCTTCTCAAAGAGCTTATGATTGCGCTGAAAAGTCAAATCATTATTAGTTTGAAACCCTGAAGCCAAAGTGCTTGAATTGTCATGTCTCAAAGAAGCATCAATAAAGTTAGTCTTTACCCCAGCCTGCTCCAGCCTGCGCTCATAATCGTTATCTTCAAAATAGATTGGGTGAAAACGCTCATCAAACAAACCAGCCTTCAAAACTGCACCTTCACCCAAAACAAACCCTGACCATGAAGGATAAATATTTAGGAAGTTGATGGCCTGAGTATCAACCTGCTCAGCAATCTTCTCCAGCGCACCAGGCTCAAAAACAGAATCATCATTCACCAAAACCCAGTAAGGCGCAAAAGGCGTACTCTTCACAATCAGGTTCAAACCCCCGCCATAACCCAAACCATAAGGCAACTGAATAAACCATAAGTTCTTTACAAGCTCAGGCTTTACAGGCTTATACTCACGCCTTCCCGAATTGTCCACAATAACAAGATTCTCAACAGGGTAATCAATAGAAGCAAGTAAGCGGTCAGCCATATCAAATCTTGAATAAGTCAAGAAACCTAAAACAGGGATCACTTCTCAGATAACTTCTTGACTAGTGGCTTCCACTTCTCCTGATAAATCTTGTCGGCATCATACTGTTGAGCAAAAGCCAAAGTGTCAGGGAACTCTTTACGCCCCCGCTGGTAAGCCTGCTCAAGAGCATCAGCAATAGCCTGCACATTAGGAACATTGAACCAAGTATGTTGACCGGCATCCCATAAAGGCTGACCATTGATTAGGAAACTATCAGGCGAAGCAAGCTCAGCCGAAGCAGCAAAGTTACTCGTGATAATAGGCACACCCGCTGCCTGGCACTCTACCTGCGGGACTCCAAAGCCTTCACCATAATTAGTAAACAAGCCAACATCCCAACCCGAATAGATCGCAGCCAAACTCTCCTGACTAATCCCATACTGATAAGCAATCGGGTCAACGAACTTCACCTTCTCAGCAGGGACACCACAAGCAGCAAGAATATTAGGCAACACAAAACCAGACTGCTTACCATAAGGCTCAGTATGCAAATACAAAACAACATCATCATGCTTAGCAGCGAACATACCGAAAGCAAGAAAGTTCTCGGCAACAGCTTTACGATGGATAAACCCGCCAGCCTTGTTAGCAAAGTTCATGCCAACAACAAAATTGTTTTCACCGCCAACAAACTCACGCCCAGAAATACCTTCAGGCAAATCCTTAGTCGGCTTGAAAACTTTAGTATCAATCGCATGCGGAATATATTCGCTCTCAATACCTGCCTGCTCAATCATGTTCTTACCAAAAACACTCATCGCAATAGGCGTAACATTAGGCTTCCTAAGCCACTTCAAAACATTCTCAGGGGCAGGCTGATGGTCAATCGGCACCCAAGAAGCAATTGGAATACTGTCAAGCGCAGGGTTTGAAAAGACCCAAACATCATACAAAGTCAGCATCCAAGCAGGAAGTTTAGGATTCTCAGCCTTCCAATGCGCATAATGCAAAGGCATAACATCATCACTATATTGAGTCATTCCCCTGCTGTAATGCGGAATAAGCCCTGCACCAGTCTCAATCAGGCTATTGACACCTTCGCCACCATAGTTAGAAAGCATCGCAACCTTATGGCCATCCCTAACAAGTCGTTCAATGACCTGCTTAGATTGAGTACCATAACCAGTCGGCTGATTAAGAGAGTTTGAATACCAGGCAATAGCGGCTTTAGTTGTCATGCAAATACTCTATAAGAAAAACCCCCCAAACCTTTTGAGTTTGAGGGGCTTTACGGGGAGAAAAGGGCTTAGCTAGCTCCACCCTTGAACTTCTTGATGTTTGCAGTCTGTACTAGCGCACCATCAATTCTCCAAGTTGCTCTCCAGGTTGCAAGGTCGTTACCAAAAGCGTAGTCATCGCTTCTGTCAACCTTTAGGCCACCAGCGTTGCGAACATACAGAGCCTTTAGATCACCAACAGCAAGTGAGTTAACACCAGTGCCAGGGCTAGGCATAGCAGGAGTTTCGATAACAGGCACACCAAGAACAAGGTCGCGAGTATCTAGACCAGTACCAATGTTGAACAAGTACTGACCATAAGAGTCCTTTAGCTTACGCAAGGCTGCAATAGAAGTGCTGTTTGCTAGCATCGCGAAAGTAGGCTTGCTGCGAAGCGCACCATCAAGGCTGTAAACAAGGTCAATAACATTGTCAGCAGTGAAAGCACCTGATACACCGGTTGAACCAGTAACACCAGTACCAGCAACAGGAAGGAAACCAGTAGGCTCTACTGTTCCAGTTCCGTTAACTAGCTTGTTGCCGATTGCATAACCGAAAGCGTTACCGAACTGTTCAGCCAAGAAACCAACAATGTCAACACCAGCATCGAGAACAAGCTCGCGAGATAGTTGAGACAAAGCTGAGAACTTGTAAGCGCCTAGAGTAGTGAACGCGTTGAAGGTAGGCTCTGAAGTTCCAATTGAAGAACCCTGGCCAACGATCGCAGCAGTTGAGAAAGCAGACTGTGAAGGGATCTGCAAGTTTTCACCTGAAGCAGTGTTGATAACAGTTGCATACTCTAGCAATGGGTTTACTAGGCGAGCAACCTTAACAATCTCGTTGTAGAAAGATGTAGGAACAGGCGCACCAGTTGAAGAACCGGTGATTGCGCGGAACTCGTGTCCGCGGATCTCGCCCATAGCCATCTTGCGAAGAATGTCTGATTCGTTGTCAGAAACAGTTGCATCCTTGAAGTTGACAGCAGCCTTAGCAATCGCTTCAGAAGTTTTTGCTTCACGCTGTTCAAGTTCGATTAGTTCATTTCTCTTGTTGATGTCTGCGGTTAGAGAAGAGTACTTAGCCTCATCTTCACCAGACCAAACGCCGCCACGAGCCTCAACTGAATCAATCAGTTCCTTAGCTTCGTGCCAAGCCTTAGCCTTAGCATCAACCTGCTTAGCAATAAAATCGCTCATTAGGTTTGTTCCTTTCAAGAACATAGTTTTTAGGGGGATTAGGCGAGTACACTCAGCCAGAAACTCAGGGGATAAACACACCTGATAAATAAAGTCTATACCCGCAATATATACATTCGCATAAAAGAAAACCCCCTGGGACAAATCAGGGGGAAAAGAAAGTTAGGTTTCTTTATTTATTGCCAACCAACACCACGCAAGGGCAATACTCTAATTATACGCGCTTCATCAGCAAATCAAGCTCTTTCTTCTTCAAGTCCAAAATCGCGTTAGGGTTAGTAACTTCAGGATCTTGCTTTAGAACCTTGCCAAGAGTGTCAGTCAAAAGTTCACCTTGGCGAGCAGTCAACTCATCACCGGCTTCAAGAGCCAAAAGAGCATCAGTCAACTCTTCAGCAGACACTCCACGAATCTCAGCTAGGCGAGCAATCTTGCCAGTCAAATCAGTAACAGATCTAACATTGGCAGTCCCTTCAGTTCCTAGATAAGCAGGGAAAGCCACACCAACAGACACTTCATGAATGTTCACGCGCTTTAGGACACGCTCATTAGCGTTAAGCCAAACATCGCCACCGGCAGCAACTCTAAAGCCAAAACTGAAACCAGTTACATCTCCGCGCTGAATACTAATAACCGCATCTCGGCCAGCCTGAGTGTCAGGGAGAGAACTCTCCACATAAAGGCCACGCTCATCTTCAACAAGTTTTAGAGTGCCTGCACGAGTAGAACCTAGAACAGTACTTGTGTCGTGATTCCAAAGAAGTTTGATGTCATTACGAGAGTTCAAAGAATCTCTAAAAGCACCGCGCTCAATAGTCTCAATAAAAGGCAAAGGCTGAGAAGGTGAATTGAATACTGCTGCATAACCGCGCAAGGTCATGCCATCACCATCCTGGCGAATCTCTAAATCCTGAAAAGCAACACGCTGTTCAATGCCCTTAGTTACACGCTCACCGCGCTCATGCAATTCAGCAACCTTAGAAGGCTCAACAAAACGAACACTATCTTCTTCAACCAACATCTCGGCAGGAACATCCAAAGGCTCAACAACAAGAGCAGGCTCACTCATAGAGTCAACAATTTCACAAAGTTTATAGACAGTCTCAGAGAGCTTGGCGATAGTCTCTAAAGCATCATCCTTCAAACTGTAAACCTTATCCTGCAACTCGGTAACTGACATCTCTTCCATAGCTCTTCCTTCATTTGATTCAGGTAAATCCGCAGGATCAACAACAACACTCACACCCGCATCCTTATAGGCAGCACGAGCTTCAGCATTATTTTCAACCACAAAAACCACATCCAATCCATCAGCCAAAAACTTTTCAGCAACAGCACCCTTATAGGCGGCACTATCATTTTGATTATCTGGCTGCATAATCAAAGCTAAATAATCTACTCCAAGTTTATTCAATAAAGCAGTAGTCTCTTCACGATTCGATTCATGTCTGCCAGTAACAACAACCAAATCAACATCCTGCGCTTCAATGTAAGAATAGACAGCCTGATTCAAACCGCCAGAAACATAAAGCGTATCGTCAAAATCTGAGATACCAATTCTGTCCCCTGCTGCCCTAACAGCAGATTCACTAGGCAAACTGTTTACCCATTCCTGACCTGCATCGCCACCCCAAGCATCCCAAGCAACTCGACCAGGTGAAGGATAACCTTCATCTCTAGGGTCAAACCCAACAGCAGACTTATCAACTTCATGGCGAGCAAAATAAGAGATCATTCTGTTTACAACATCAGCCGAAACATCAGCACCCGAAGCTAACTGTTGCGCACGCGCTCTACCAACACCAGTAAACCCAGACCCAGCCAAACCAGCATCAATCCAAGCCAAAGCCCTTTTAGCAGCATCCTGCACACCAACAGGCGGGCTATAAGAACCAGCAGCAACAGCGCGCTTCAGTTCTCCCCCAACAGGAATGTTCTCTGCAAGGCTAACCGCAACCATCTGCGCAACCGCTTCAGTCTTAGTTTTATGTTGCCCCAAAATAACACCATCATCCTTGACAGTGTTCCAACCCTGCTGAGTCTGCTCAATAAAATAAGGCATTAGTCCTGTTTCTGAATCATCACGCCAAGGCTATAAGTCCCTGAGCTAGTTCTCGCATAAAGAGCATCACCTGGATCAAGAGTCAACTGCAACAGTTCAGAAGAATCAATATGGATAGACTCACCCGCAACCAAAGAAGCACTGCCAAGATAAATAAGGCGATTAGCATTGTTCTCAAGATTATGCAAACTGATTCTTGTAGGTTGAATATCTGGGGAAACAACCTGCACTAAAGCAGTACCAACAGAAACAAGAGCTTGAGTTATCGGCATTTATTCCCCTGTCTCATAACTACCATCAGGGATAGTAGTTGGATTCTGTAACTGCACTGTCGGCAAACCGGTATGGGCAATCTTAGGCAAACCAAGAACAGTCAAAACATCTTCAGGAACAAAGCCCAAACCAATCAACTTCTGAGCCATCGCAACCTTAGTTTCATTCTCAGTCAAAGAAGCAGCGCTAATGTTCACATTCGCCAAAGGAACACGAACAACATCGCCACCATCAATAGGCTGCATGTTCTCTTTACGCCTAACTTCATTAGCTGAGAAAACACCATTCTGAAGCATCTTCGCATAACCTTCAATTCGAGTTGCATAATCTCCGCGAAGCAGATCGTCAGTGTTGAAAGATAGAAACGCGAAGTCAGGGAGAAGAGTTGAGAAAGCATCTTCAAGTTTGGCCACCCAAGGGCGCAAAGTGTGGCTGACAAAGGCTATCTGCTTCTGCTCAATGCTGGAGTAAGACTGCCCGCCATTATTTAAACCAATCATGTCTGTTGGGACACGATAAGCGCGAGCAATATCTTCAACCGCCAGCCTGCGAGAGTCAAGCATTTGCGCTTCATCATTAGCGACCTGAGTTGCCTTGAAAGTTGCACCGCCTGAAAGGATGCCTGTTTTGTGAGCTTTACGATAACCCTTGTGAGCCTTATCAAAACTGTTTGACAGATTCTCAGCCTGCTCAGCAGTAAGCGCTCCAGGATATTCGATAACGCCAGAAGTAACAGTTCCCTGACCGAAATAGCGGGCAGCAAAAGATTCAAGGCTGATGGCCAAACCGATGTTTTCTTTCAAAGTGTCAATCGGTGATCTACCGCGTAATTCACCAGCCAGAAGAATAGAACCAGCAATATGCAGCACTTCATCAGTGGTAAGAGTTTTACCTGCTTCGCCAACATAACTAAACAACTTCTGCCCAAAAGGGTTACGCGAAACATTCACGCTGGCAGGGTTCAAAACAATCAGGTTAACTATCTCGCCAGATTCATCCCTAAAAATACGGATAAAAGCGTTGCCATCAGTTAGCAAGCTGATAAGGGTTTGCTGCCAAAACGCAACACTAGGAATCCCAACATCAGGTTTGATAACCCAAGCAGGGCGGGGGCGGTAAGGAGTAGCAATACCATCACGCCTAATGTAAGTGTCCACCGGTAAAGCCGAAATAGTGTCAGAGATAAGAGACACACAAGCCCAAACAGCATTGACACTGAAGGCAGTGTTGTAATCAACATAAGCAGAAGATTGAGTTTCATAAGAAGTCAAATCACCTGCACCCCAAAGAGACTGAAAAGAGATCGCTCTATTCTCGCCAGCAAGTTTTCTAAGCATTATTTACCGCCATCTTCTAACGCCAACCCAAACAACACCAAGCCAGCACCAACAGCCAGCACACCCAAAGGAAACCAAATCAAGCCCAAACCTAAAGCGGTTACAGCTACACCAACAGCCTGCAAAATAGTTGCTAACAAAATCATCCTTAGAACACAAAAAACTCAGGCACAACAGTATCTAGTTTACTTGTTGTGCGGTCATATGCGATAACAAAAGCAACAGCGGCGTCAATACGCCTAGAAGAAGCACGAGACTCCTTGACTATACGCGCACCCATGTTATCAATCTTCAACATACAGTTATCGAGATGCCTGGCAAGAACAGGGTTGCCATCGTGAGTCAAAGTCCCTTCAGTAACCGCATCAAACACCTTCTGAGTTGCAGGAATCATACGCCTAACCGAAGTTGAAGGCCACTCAACTACCGGCAAACCTGACTCCATCAAAACAGCCATAGTTCTCTGCCACCTAAAAGGGTCAAAAGCAATCTCACGAGTATTGCGATACTTCTGGCAGAACTCCATAATGGTACGCTCGACATCCAAAGTATCAACCCGCCAATCATCCTGATCAGTTGGCTGCTTCTCCCAAGCCTTCACAAGAAAGACATGGGGCTTCTCTTCTTTAGACTTCGGGACAGTAACCGCCACAATAACAGTCGCATCCCCACTAAACGAGCCATCAACACCCAAAATAACATCAGCATCCAAAGGAACATCAACATCAGCCCTGAGAGTATTCCACAAACCTGAAGGCAACCACGCATTTTGACTGCTCACCCATTGATTGCAACGCTTAGTTCTAAACTCAGCTTCAGGAGTACGCTTCACCATAGACTCAAAATCAGCCTTGCTATTCAAATCCCCATAACCAGGATTAGCCTGCATCCAAGTTTCTTCTAACCTATGATCACTGTCAGCGGGCGCTTGCCACCAAGCCATATAAAAACTAGGGTCAATAATTTCACCCGAAGCAACCTTCTCGCCATATTGGTAAAGCTGGTAAGCAGTCGAATCATGCCCAGTACTGTCAGACTTTACCCCGCAGGTAGTAGTTGCCAACATCATGGGTTGCCTTCTCGAAGCCATAGACAACTGCATAACATCCCAGAGTTCACGATTAGGAAGGGCATGGCACTCATCCATAATTACTGCGCTGGCGTTAAGACCTTCCTTAGAATACGCTTCAGCGCTTAGCACTCGCCAGATTGAACCGGTAGAAGGAACTTCAATAACATCCCGATAGATGTTGCACATCGAAGCAAGCTCAGGCTCACGCTCAATAATTTTGCGAGCATCCCCGAAAGTAATACGAGCCTGCTCCTTTTCAGCAGCGCAAGAATAAACTTCACCGCCATCATCACCATTGAAAAGAAACCACAAGCCGACACCGGTTACAAGGGCTGACTTTCCGTTTTTACGAGCTTTGCCCCAGAGAGCAGTCCTTTTCTGGAACAGCCCATTCTCATCCAAAACCAAAGTCTCTTCAAGAAGTTTCTCCTGCCAAGGGCGCAACCGAATCGGCTCACCAGCAGACCCAGCAACAGAATCCTTAGTTAGAGTAACGAAAGTATTTATAAAATCAACAGCATCAGCACCGCGACTACCAAACCGCAAATCAGTCGGAGTAACAAGAGCAGGCGGCCAACTACTTACCTGAGTCAATTACAACAACCTGATCTCTCTCAGCCTGGCGTTTCCTTAGTTGCTCCATCTTAGTTTCAGCCTTAATCTCAGCAAGCCCCAACTTAGAACGAGCATCAACAGTCAAACCCAACTTCCCCAAATTATTCACAATCGCAGACTCCAAATCCAAGAGCTGCCTATGAATATGAAAGTCATCAGGCTTCTCCACAAAAGCGCGCTCCAAAACAATCTGCCTATCCAACTGCTTACAAGTCAAAAGCAAAAGCTCAACATCAGACTGCGGGCTAATCCAAGTCTGCCCAACACCAAAGACACGATTCCACAAAAGCAACCCAGCCCAATCCAAAGGCTGATGCGGATCAACATAACCAGCGCGAAGCGAAACAGTCTCAGCAACATCAGGAAGCTTACGCTTACCAGGATTACCTAGAGCGCGTTTCTGTTCAAGGGGCTTAGCAGGATTCGCCATGCAACAAGGCTACCAACTTAACTTGCCAACTGCGCATACCTGCAAAAAAG
>Ga0209191_1000470_pt1 | contig 31467 bp, 60 predicted proteins | sample S_130626_EF_Meta_FD_187320 | JGI IMG/M metagenome (GOLD analysis project Ga0209191, IMG submission 187320) | Freshwater microbial communities from Lake Simoncouche, Canada to study carbon cycling - S_130626_EF_MetaG (SPAdes) (version 2) | ecosystem: Environmental > Aquatic > Freshwater > Lake ...
GTTTCATAATCTTATTTCTTTTTAAATTGTTCAATAATAAATCTTATAATTAATCCCACTATTATACCAAATAATGCAAATATAACCTCTCTCATAATCTTATTTCTTTTTAAATTGTTAGTTATAATATACATTTAGTATATCTTTTTAACGTATTGTATGTTATAATATACATAGTTATAAGTTAATTTGCATTTTACGTGTTTCACATCCCATTTTGTGTACTCCATTTTCTTGATGGCAGTATCTACAATACGTATCTTTTATGCATTTAGGATACGTACAATAGTCTAAATTGCATAATTCACCATCACGTTTAACTCCATTTAATTTACATTTATTTGATTGCTTTCCATTTGCCCAAAACATATCACAATTATAAGCATCTGTTTCTCTATTAAATACTCCATATGATTGTCTAAATTCATTTGATGGTGCAGTAAATCTGTAACAGTATTCTTTTGATGGACAAAGTATGTCCTGACATTTCGCTATATCTGTCATAATTTTTCTTTTTTAGATATTATTTCATATTTCTGTTTTTTATTCATAATCTTTAAAAGTATTAATATTTCTTCTGCTATATGATAATCTAAAGAAATTGTATTATCATCACTTAATGTAATATCTAATCCATTTCCAGTATCTATTATTCTCATACATATTTCATTAGGATTATGCCATTCAACATCATCTGAATAATATAATTCATAAGTTTTTTTATCTTTATTATAGTAATAAAGATTTTTGTCATTTACTAATATTTGTTTCATAATTTTAATATTGGTTATATTCTTTTTTATAAAGATTTAATTTGTTGTTTATATTGTAAAAAGCATTTAGTTTATCTATTAATGCTTCTTCATATTCTGTTCCTGCTTTTTCTTTTATTAGTTCTGTTATCATACTAATAATTGGGTATTCATATTTCTTTTGTCTTAAGTCTTGTATTAATTGTTTTTGTGTTTTTAGTTTTTCTAATTGCTCTTTATTTTCTTTGTCTAAGATAAATAATTTAAACTTTAACTTTTCTATTAATTCATCTTTTTTTTCATCTGATATATTTTCTTCAGATTTATAATCTAAAGCATAAAGAATTTGTTTAAATTGTTTTTTTAGTATTGGATTGTGTTGTTCATACATATTGTAGTTTAATAACAGGTGTCTAACTGAACAATGTTTTTTGTTTAATGGTTTACCTATCTTTTCTAAAGTTATGTTTGGATATATTGTTTTAGCAATTATATAATATAATGCTCTTGCTTCAACTGTTTCTCTTATCCTGCTTTCTTTTATTATATTTATTCCTGTTATTTTTTCTACTATTTCTATTATTTTTTTTGTGTCCATTTTATTTTAACTTTTTTATATTGTTTATTTTCTTGTATTAATTGAGTAAGCACATTGAATGAAACTATTTCTAATGCTAAATGTATTCCTTGACATTCTTCATATAGTTCTACATCTTCATAACTTTTTAATATATCCCTTAATTCATTAATAGATGTTCCTTGTTCTATTTCATATAAGGTAATATTATAATGTTCTGTTGCTTTATCATTCATTATAGTATTCCTCTTAATACATATTGGTTTAAATCCATATCTTCTTCACCAAAGAAGTATTTATAATTTGAAATAGCTTGTTCTAACTTTGCTTCACCTTTAGCGTAAAATTCATCACTGCATTCAAAGATTGCTATATCTAAACTTCCTTTGTCTATTGCTACAAAAAGAAAGTCATCAACACCAAACATCTTTTTATATAAATATGCTTGTAAATCGTAGCTATATTTGTCTGCACTATATCTAAAGTCTTTAACTCCAGTTGTAGTTTTTAAATCAATAATCATATTTGGCTTTAATATATCTGCTTTTGCTCTAAATGGTATTCCATCTATCATTTCTATTGCTGGTATTTCTGTTTGTGATTTACTCATTAAAGATACTACTTCGTGATTTTTCATTAAAGCATCAGTTAAACGTTCTGCATCATTATACTCTTTTCTTGTATATACTTCTAAACCTTGTTCTTTAGCAAGTTTATATTCTTTTCCAGCTTTAGTTGCTACATCTACAATTACTAAATCATTTAACTTATGTGGTTCTAATATCATTGTATGGAATAGTTTACCATCACGTAATGCTTGATTTTCATCACTTCCGTATTGTGTAACATATTTATAAGTCTTTGGAGAAGATATAAGCATTTTTGCAGATGAACTGCTTAATGCATTTTTACCTAAGTATCCATAATAGAAACTATCATCATACATATTATCTAATAGTTCTTGTTTATTCCATTGTTTGTTGTCAAATGTTGTTATCATATTATCTAATTTTTATATTGTTTAAATTTTCATAAGTTACATCCATATCTAATACTGCTCTAATTTCATCAGCATAAGCATCTGATGCATTCCATTCATTAATCAAATCTTGCTTAATTGAATTGATTAAATTTATTTGATATATGTTATCTTCACTTTGTAAATCTAAAAGTATATCTAATTTTCTAATAATTTCTATTTTCATAATTTTATAATTGCTATTGTTAATAATACTAATGCTGCTACTATTGCAGCTATTAAAATCTAGAGTTGCTTGTTTTAATACAAAATCTAATTCTTTTTTATCTTGTGGTGTCATATTAAATTACGTTTAAAAGGATTAATGAACCAGTGAAAAATACAACCCATAATAATAATGCTAATGCGAAATCTTTTAAAAATGTTTTCATAATTTGTTTTTTTAAATTGTTAATTGTTTAGCAAATATAATCATTATTTTTAATTATAAACAAGTTATTAAAACTTTAACATTTCTTTAACAAAAAAGGAAGCTATTTGCTTCCCTTAATTTGTGTTCTACATACTGTATAACGTTGGTCTGTTTCTGGATATTCACTAACCATTTTTTCATCAGTCATACATCTTTGTATAAACTCTTTTTCGTGTTCTCCAGCATTAGGTGTTGGTATTGGCATAATTTCTAATTTTAGTTTGTATTAATCTTATCTTATCATTTAACTTTTCATCATTACAACCTTTTAAATATAATACTTCTCTTTTCTTTAAATATTGTGTTAATGTAAATTCTAATTTTAAAGTTTCAAATTTTATTTGTTTTGTTCTATCCATTGTTCTTGTTTTTGTCTTAAATGTTTTAATTCTCTTTCTAAATAATCTATTGCTTTTTCTAAGTCTTTTATATGTGTGCCTTTGTGTTTTGCTCTTGCTACATATTTAATTACGTTTCCTTCATTAAAGTTTAAATCATAGTCTTTAATAAAGTCTATTACATCGTAGTTTTTTTTATTGTCGTAGTGTGTTGGTATCATAAGTTTTCTATTTCTTGTTTTACTTGTATATAATAATCTGATAAAAATTCATAATCTTCACTTTGTTTATCATATTCAATAGTTGGTAATAATTTTAATATTTCATCTATTACTATTATTGCTGATAATTTTTGTCTTTTAAAATCTGGTTCAACATAATTATTTGTTAATACCAAATCTTGAAATTTACCTACTAAATTAACTGCTTCTTGTTTTATTGTCATTGTGTAAATCTTTTAGCGTGAAACTTATATAATTCCATTGTTTTTTTTAATCCTTCTGCTTCTGTAAATTCTATTATCTTATTATTTTCTTTATAATAGAATATTTCTTTATAGTTGCTTATTTGATATTTTATAACATTATATCTATTATTGTTTGTTGGTTTAATAACATAAGCTAAATCTTTTACCCAACATAAACTCATTGCATCTTGTTCTTCTCTTGTTGGAATAAATATATCTTTAACTTTAGCCATCTATTCTTAAAAATTCTGCATTAGCATTATCTAAAAACCATTCTTTGTTTTCTTTGTACTTATCAATTACTGCATTAATCATTACTAATTCATCAATAGTAGAAGTTTGTAGTTTAGTAATTATATCTTCTATGCTTCTTAAGATGTTTGTGGTCATCTCTGCATTAGTTTTATAAATCTTTGTATATTCTTCTATTACTATTTGTTCTAACTCTTTATTTAGTCTATTAATTAAATTCTTAATTGACTGCCTGTATTGTGTTGTAAAGATTAAACTTTCATTTGCTTCAAGTAATAATTGAGCAAGTAATACTGATTTTAAGTACTCTAATTGTATTGGATTGTCTTTCATAATAATTGTTTTGCTTTGTTAATGTTTAAATATGTTACTTCTTTTTCTATTCTTTGTGTATTGCTAAATTGTGTTGTAGCTGGATTTCTACTATTAATTTCCCAATTTGGGAATATTAAATGTAAATTAAAACTATAAATACCTTTAGGAGTAGAATTAATATATACAGGTATATCTAAATGCTTTTCACATTCTTCAATCATAGCATCAAACTTTTTCTTTTCCAATAGTAAAGTATCATAATGCTTTTGTCTGCATTTTAATTCTATTCTATGACCTGTTGAAACTGAATAACAATCCCATTTAGACATTTGGTTTTTTGCTTTAACTAAATCTGGATAAACATTTTCTACTAAATAGTTAAATAAATCAATTTCTTTCCAGTTATTCATTTACTTCATAAGTATCATAAACCTTTCGTAAATCACTCATTATAGTTCTCCAGCAACTTGAACAATTACTACTATCTAACTTTTCATTAAATACGTTTAAATATATTTCTTTAATTGTATGCTGCTGCTTTGGTGTAAGTTGATTTACTTTAGTATCATATAATACTTTTAAAAATAAATATTCTTTTTCTTTTAAGCAATTAACATTTCTTCTATAAGATATTAAATTATTTAATTTTGCTTTTCTTTCTTCACAACCACAATCTATTCCTGTTGCTTTGCTAAATAATTCAACTGCTGCTTTAATACCAGTTGCTTCTGTGATTTGCTCAATAGTATCACCCAATCCTGTTACTTTCTTTTTTCTTCCCATTAGTATATTATATTATAATCGTTACTTATATAATCATCATAATCTTGTTGAAACTTATCTTTTAAAATTTTCTTATAATTTTTAATACTATGAAAAATAGATATTAAACTAATTGTAGTTTCTTTAGCTATATCTCTCATAGAAAAATCAGTATCTCTATATAATTTAAAAAGTTTTTTATCATAAAAATGCCAGTTTTTTATTTCATCATCAATCATTAAGCAAATATCATTATACGCTTTATGTTCATTTATATTGCTTTCATCACTTAAATTGAATAATGTATCTATTCCTATTTTATCTATTTTATTACGTTTGTTTAAATACTGAAAACATAAACTTTTAATAGTAAAAAACACATAACCTTTTCTAACATTACCTTTAGCATCTAATATCTTATCAGCATCAGCATATTTCCATAAAGCTATATAAACTTCCTGCACTATATCTTCTGCATAATCATCAACTTTATATAGGTTAGCAATTTTAACCCATTCTTTGTGATGCTTAGCTACTTCGTTTAACCATTCGTTTCCCATATAAAAGTAAATGAAATTATCAATAAAACTATTTGTATCGTATGCTCATTAATATTTTCATCTTCAATATAATCTATATTATATAATGCTCCAAACATTAAACCTTTAATTGGTGCTATAATTATTGTATGTTCAATAAATGCAGTTACAAAAAAAGTTATTAGTAATAATCCGATTAATATTTGAAAGTATAGCATTAGTACATTTTTATAGTTATTTTTCCTGTTTTAGCTTCTGGTGCTTCTTTTACTTTTATTTTTAAATCTACTTCTGTTAATTCAGTATCTAATTTAAGAATAGAATAAAAAGCATTTTGTATTTCTGTCCAATTAGTTTCATTTTCCATTTCATTTAAGATATACAAATATTCTAATTTATTTTGTAAATCTTTAAAGAAACTTATTAACATTGAATTATCTGAATTTAAAACTAACATTCTTGCTGCTGATGTTTGTAATTCTTCTATGTGTGTTTTAATTGTATCTTTCATTGTTCTATAAATTTAAATATATGTTCTATTATTGGTAAAGTCCATCCATCGCCTAATAAACTTCCAGCTTTTTTAGTTGAAAGTATATCACAATAATTATCTGGAAAACCTTGTAATCTGCACATTTCAATTTTATTTACTGTTCTTACTAATCCATCTTTTTTAATTAATGTAATCATTCCAGTAGTATCGCTTCTATGTAATAAATATTCTTGTTTTGCTTTTTCAGTTGCACCACTACCAGTATTTAAACAAGTATGTTTATCTGTATCTACATATACTAAATTAACTCCATACTTTTCTCTATTTTTTATATAATTTTGAGCTTTTTCTGAAAATCTATCTTTATATCCGAAACTATTTTTTATATGTTCTAATAATGCAACTGATTTTACTCTTTCAACATAACCATCAGTTATAATATCTTTAAACATTATTCCTTTGTCTTTTGGCTGTGGAATATCTGTTATAATATCTCCAAACATTCCATCTTGTCTTGTTTTTATATTAGTCCAATAATATCTATCCCTTAATTGTGCAGTAACTAAACTACTATTAATTCTTACTGGATAAACTCCTAAAGCCCTACTCATAATTCCAACATCTAATTTAGCTGCACTTCCTACATTTTCTTGAAGAAATAATACTTTAGGATTTAATGATTTAATATGTTCTAAAATTTCTACAAAGACAAAAAATAAACTACTTCTACTTCCATTAATACCTGCTCTTTTTCCAGCTGCACTTAAATCTTGGCAAGGTGAACCTGACAAAATTAAATCAATACTTTTCCAATCAATATCCCACTCACGCCATTTAGTAACATCACCAACTTGTATAGTATCTGGAAAATGGTATTGTGTTAATTCTATTGCATAAGGTTTAATTTCACTTGAATAGTATTTTTTTACTTTTATACCTACATTTTCTAATGCTTGTCTACCTGTATTCATTCCGTTAAATAGTGATACTACATTCATATTAAAATATATCTTTTAATGGGTCATAAAATGCTCCTTCTACTTGTGGTAATCCAAAATTATTTACTTTAAAATTGAAATCTTCAAATGGTGCATTTCTACTTCTTTTACAACTTACTTTAACTAATCCTTTATTAACTGTGTTTAACTCTAATTGTATTTGTGTTTCTGTTTTCTTTTCTAAGAATGAACCTAAATGCCCAGTAGGTTTATCTGTTCCAAAGTTAGAATGTATTACAGTTACAATATGACAATTCAATTCCTTTGTCCATTTCATTAGCTTCTGGACTACATTATTACTTTCTTCAATATTGTTTACATCACTACATAAATCAGCAACACCATCAATAATAACTAAACCTATATCTTTACTATCTAATCTGTCATATAAGTAATGTTCTATTATTTCTATTCTGTCATTAAAGCTATATTGTCTTAATGCTAATGTATGGTATTTATCTATGTTCTTTAATCCTGCCATTTCTAATGGTCTTTTAAATACCATTTGTGCGTGAAAATTACCTTGTTCAGTATCAAAATGAATTAAGTGTTTATCATTTCTATTTGCTTTTAAATCACCACAAAATTGGTTTAAATCTTCTGCTAAATATATTGCTGATAATAATGATACAAAAAATGTTTTTTTACTTTTAGGTGGTGCTTGTACAAAACTAAAATTACCATAAGTTCCTAATGGTACTGGAAATATTATTTCACCATCTTTACTTTCATAACTTTTAACACCGAATGATATTGCAGGTTTAGGATGTTCTATTTTTTCTAACGGATTTAATATAGCTTCATCAACTATAAATTCCATCATTAAACGTTTTTCTTGTTTTTGTTCTTTTGTCATAATGTTAAAAAAAGGGAGCTTTTACACTCCCTATTAAATTAAAATGGTAAATCAGATGCTACTTCAGCAGCAGTTGCTTTCTCTTTTTTAGGAGCAGTTTTTATATTACCATCAGTCCAAACTACTGTACCATTTCCTAAATAAAATTTAGCTTTCTTTGCTTCTCTTTCTTCTTGTGTTTGACTATCAGTTAAAGAAACATTTTGACCATAAGCATTAACATCATCATTTACACCAATAGTAAAGTTGTAATAAACTGCACCATCTTTACCAGATACAAATTTTTCTTTTGGTAATTTGTCTACTCTTAAACTTACATTAATAATTGCACTCATATTTTTTTATTTAAAATTTGCCTACTCTATATAGTTTTCAGCTTCCCTATTTTACTTTTAATAATTCATCTTTAACTGCTTTTGCTAATTTATATTTATTTTCAATAGTTGCAATATTACCACCATTTTTTAAATATTCAATAGCTTTATTAAATTCTGGTGTATTTTTATTTAACCATTTTAAATCATCTTCTGTTTTTACTTCTTTGTCGTGTTTATTAGTTGCATCTGCATCTTGTGTATCATCAATTAAAAGTAAGTTGCCTAATGCGTATTTTTTAGCATAAGAAGAAGCAGAACCAAATTGTTGTGGTACTTGCATTCCTTTCTGATTTAAATCTACACCTACAATAGCAGTTGTTGATATTTCATTTACTCCATTATTATCAAATATTGTAGCTTTACTTTCAATAATTGGTACTGATGTTGGTGCATTATAAGTTCCGTTCTTATCTTGCAATTCTACATAAGGTGTATTATTAAAATCAATTAATTTTTCTGAAATTGTAAAACAAACTTCATATTTTTTATTAAATGGTTTTAATGCTTCTAATATATCTTCAGCACTTCTAAAATTATATTTACCAAAACTATTAAATTTTGATTTGTTTGCTTTAAATTCTTTTTGAATTAAAGATAGTTTTTGATTTAAGTTTAAGTCTTTCATTATTTTAATTATTTAAAAATGATAATTTTATATTCCATTTTGGAAATTGTTGTTTTACTAAATGTTCAACAAGTTCTTTTCTTCTTGTTTGATGCATTATATTTTGTTTTAAAGAAAGTTTATAATTTGCTTTAGCAACTTTTTTTTGTTGTTTAGTAAATTCTTTTTGAGCATTATTTAAAAGATTTTGTTTTGTTGGATATAAATAGTAATTTTTAACTATTTTAGTTCCATCTGCTCTGTACCCTAATACATCTGTAATAAATTCCATAATTTTACTTTATTTTTAAGTTATATAATTCTTTTTTTATAATTGTCTTGTAATCTGATGGACAATCTTCATCTGCTAATTCAAAGCAATAAGTTTCTATTGTATTTAATAAACTTTCTAATTCACAAACTCTACTTTGTAAAGTTTCAATTCTAAATCTGTTGTAATCTAATAAATCTTTCATTTGTTATTTGTTTTTTAATTATGGTACAAATCTAACTATTAAATTAATACAAAAATAAACTTTAACATTTCTTTAACATATAGACAAAAAAAAGAGTAGCTATTAAACTACTCCTTTCTTAACAAAAACATTTAAAAACTATTATGAAAACTTAATCAATGAATTTACTTGTTGTTTATAATAATCAATCATATCAATTAATTCTACATCAGCAAATTTAACTATTTGTTTTGATTTTAAATATAATTCTTCAGATAACTTATTACCAAGATATAAACTATATTTATACTGTTCACCTTGTTTGAATACATTACAACCCATACATTGAACTTGGCAATTATCTTCATTCCATCTGGTTGAATAATTTGCTCTACTCATAAAATGCCCGTTCTGTAATTTCTTCCAATGGTCTTTTTTACCACAAGTAACACATTCTGCTATTTCATTTTTAGCATATCTTAACCTTATAAACTGACTAAAAACTATATCTAATTCTTTTATTAGATTTTTACGAAGTGGTTTTTTACTTACTTTAGCCATATAACGTATTTTAAATATGTTTTAAGACACTTTTGTAGTTTTTTAGTATATCTATATAACTTTACTAAATATCGTTGCTTAAAAACGTTTATTTTCTTTATTTTTAATTTCTTAATAATATATATAATAATATAAATAACTTAATTAATTCAAAGATAATTATAATTTAATATATATTACTTAATTAATTCAAAGAATATTAAATAAATAACTTTATAATATTAAATCTATATTTATAAATAAAATATAATATAATTAATAATATTAAATAATATATATATATAACTAAACTTTCTTTTTTATGTATTTCTCTTTCTATAAATACTTTTCTTGATGAAACAACTTGCTTATTATGCTTTATTTGTTGTTTTAAAGCGTTTTTAGACACTTTCTTTTTATTTATATGTAAACTATTGTCTTTAGTTTTTTTGTGTCTTATTTTAATGTTTTTATAAGTTTTACCATTTACAACTATTTCTTTTGAAGTATCTATTGGTTCAATTATAAATTCATCTTCTGTTTTATCTATTTTAGATATATTATTTTCAAATGTATTTTCATTTGTTTTTATTTCTGTTTTTACATCATTAACTGAAATACTATCTTTTTTTTCTTCTAAATTTGTTTTATGTACTTTTCTTGAACCACAAGATATAAAAACTAAACTAACTAAAATAAATATTTGCTTCTTCATTTCTTCTATTTGTTAAACCATTAATAACTATTTTATTTACTTTATTCCATTTCATAAATTCATTTCTAATAGACAAATCATTTGGATTTATATTTACTTTTTTTAATAATGTACTTGAAGCAAAATTACCAGTACCAACATTATATGCAAATGAAACTAAAGCATTAAATTTATTTTGATTTATTTCTTTTGTAACCAAACTATTTACTCTTTTAGCAAATCTATCAGCTATTTCTTTAAATATTTCAAAAGCATATTCTTTAGTAATTTCTTTATCTAATAAAGTTACTCTTTTACCATCTGGATAATAGGTATTACCATATCCAATAGTAGGTATTTTAGCTGGACATAAATAAGGTTTTAAACTTAATCCTTCGTGTTTTGTTATTAATAAATATCCTTCTTTATTCAGTTTCATTTTTTTTGTTTTTTTCCATTAACCACCATCTCCTTGCAGTATATCCAATAGCTAATAATAATGATAATATCTTTAATCCTGTTTCTACATTTGAAAAAGTAAAACTAATTAATAAACTATTTACAATTAAAACTTTAATATCGTGTGCGTTATTCATTATTATTATTTATTATATTCTCATTCTGTTTTTGTGTTCTAAATAAACTAAATCCACCTGCTCCTAAAAATCCTAAAAAAACAAATTCTTTAACTTCAAATTTACTATCTATTAAAGGCATAAAAGCATAAATAGTTGATACAAAAAAACTGCTAAAAGTCATTAATCTTTTTTGACTAAACTTTCCATTATTAGTTAATGTATCAATTAATATTTTCATTAATATACTTTATTATAGAACGTTCTTGTTTTAAAATCAAAATATGGTTTATCCATTACTTCAGTTCTTAATTCTGTAATTTCAATTTCATTTTTAGATATTTCAAAACCTTGTAATTGCGCTCTTAATTCTTGTCCAGTTATTTTATCAATTATAGTTAGTATCATAATTATATATTTGAAAGTTTAAAAGACTTTAAAACAACACTATCAGCAGTAGAAGCATTAGTTATTGAAACATATAAATAATTTGTTACAGTAGTATCAAATGTTTGTGTTGTTAATGTATTTGTACTTGTTCCTGTATCTGATATTAATGAAGTTGTATTTGTAAGCGTACTAATATTACCGCCATTTAATATCATAGCTTGTCTATTGAAATTAGCAAATAAAGAAGTACTGCCTATTGTTACAACTGCTATTTGAGATGTAGCACCACTTGGCATAGTTGCAGAAGTAGAAATCTTAACTCTTACACTATATCCACCAATAATTCCTGTTTTTTGAAATATAGATGTAAAGGTTAATATATCATTTGATGAAAAAGTATTAGCAGGTATGGTTAATTGTAATACTTGTGTTTCAGATAATGTTCCAGTTACCGCTGCTGGAGATACTGCTAATTTATATAAATAACCGGTTAATTTATTATTAAATATATTCCAATCTGTGCTACTTAACCAACCATCAACTGATGTACTTGCTTGACCTAATAATGTTTTAATTTGTGAAGCTGAAAAATAACTAACTATTGCACTCCATACTGGAAATTTAGTTGTACTTGCACTATCAGAAGTTGATGTACTTTTATTTGCACTATTTTCTTTTAATCCTAAAGCAGTATTTACTGCATTTACTGTTGGATATTTAGTTGCACTTGCGGTTAAATCTGTTTGTTTATTTGCTACATTTTCTGGTGTATATCCTAATATAGTTGATATTGATGCAGTTTTCCATTGGTTTACTGAATTATCAAAATATAAAGTATCATTATTACTTGGACTTTGTGCTTGTACATTATGAAGTTCGTCTAATTCATATCCATTTTGAATTTGTACTTCTATTTGTCCTTGTGTTGGATGTGAACGAGTAACTTTTCCAATATAAACTAAATGTGTAGGAGCTAAAACTTTTGTATCTGTATATACACCAGCAGTAACTCCGCTTAAATATAATTGTGCTCCTTCTGCAAATGAAGAAGTATTTAATCCACTTAAATCTCCAATAATAACACAATTTCCTAATCCATTATTTAAAATATCAGATTGTAATAAACCAAATGTTCTTGCACTTGTAGCATCTGTTGTAGCAATAGCTTTTGATACCAATGCTTTATTACCATTTGCACCACTAATATAAACTACTGTACCTTTTGTTAAAGTTGCACCAGTCATATTTTTAACCTCACGTATTAAAGTTGAAGCAGAACCAGCAGATGGTATATCTAAAGCAGTAATAAAAGGATTTACACCATCAGAACCATTGTTAGTTAATTGACTTGTTTGTGTTATAGCACTAGGAATAGTAGGTTTGTTTTTAATATAATCTAAAGCACTTGTATTAGCTTGTGTCCAGTCACTTTGTATTTGTGCTGCTGGAATAGTTGGTTTGTTTGTTAAATCTGTATAACTTCCACTTGTAGCAACTGTTGCTAAACCTGGTTTATTCAAAATTTGAGCATCACCACTTGTAGCATTCCAATCAGCATTTACATTTACTTCTGCACCATCAGCAATACCATCTAATTTAGTTTTTAATGTATCTGTAAAATTATTATCAGTATGTGTATAATCAGTATCTGAAACAAAATTACTATCATTTGTTAAATCACTTGTATTTGTTGGAATAGTAGGTTTATTTAATATTTCTTCTACACCAGATGTTGCATTCCAATCTGAATTTACTTGTGTACTTGTATCTTCAGTTGTTGCTATTGTATATGTTCCTGTTGGTTTATTTGGAAATTCTAAACTAACTGCATTATCTACATTTGTGTTTTTTAATGTGCTTTCAATATTTCCATTATTTAAACCTAAAACTCCATCAGCACCAATATAAGCATAAGCACCTGTAGTTTTATTTTCTGTTCCTACATCACTTGGTTGAATAATACTAAAGTAATTTGCATTTTCAACTTGAATATCATTTGTAGTTACATTTCCATTATCTGTAACTTCTTGTAAATTTTGATTACTACCACCACCTGTTACTTTATTTATGTTTACTTGAATAACATTATCAACTACATTAATAGTAACTTCTTCAATAATTTCTCCTACGTTTATATCTATTATATCGCTCATTATCTTGTTACATCATTTTTAATTAAAAAATTACCACTTATATAAGTTTTAATAGTACCATCACCAAACTCTATTTCTATATCATATAAATAATTATATGCACAAATATTAATTACTTGTTCATTTATTTTAAAATGTCCTAATACATCATTAGTAATAGTTATACCAGCATTATCAATAGAAGTTAAAGATAAAAATGGAATACCACCATATTCTTTTCTAAGTTGCATTCTAATTATTGCATCTTCTAAACTATATGGTTCATTGTTTAATAATAACTCAAAAGTTACTTGTTCAAATGTATCTCCTTTAATATTTTGAAAATTTAATCCCATCTTTCTTTTTATTTTCTATTTTTTTTAAAAATAATTCTAACTTCTTAATATTAGCTTGTTTTGGTTTATATTTATTTATCATAATACCCAACCTGTAAAATAAGCATCTTTATCTGGATACATATCTCCATTTGAATTAGTATTATATTCTGGAAATGATGCTTGATGAAAACTCATATAATCAATAAATCTATTTGTATAATGTTGTGCAATATCTCTTTCCTTTTCAATTAAGAAATCAATTTCATTTTTTTCAATATTTGTAGCATTTTCTGATGTATGTTTATATATACCTTTTCCAGCTATTGTAATGGCTAAAAAAGGTAATGCTTCAACCATACTCCAATGTATTACCATTGGTTTAATATACTTGCTTAAAAGCGTTGTATATGGCTCTGTTAAATCATCATTTACAATATCATCATTAAGTCTATTAAATAATTTAGTTCCTAAAAATGTTTGTATATGTGTATCTTGTGCTATCTTAACAAATTGTATAAATTTATCTGTATCAATGTTTCCATTTAATGCAGTAAATTTAACTATATCATCTCTGGTTATAAATAATGCTTGTGCTGCCATATCTTAATTTGTAAATCCCATTTTGTCCCAATACTCTTGTGTGTAACCTTTTGTAGGCATATCTGCTGGTTTCATAGCAACTTCTTTTTCGTTTCTAATTCTATAACCATATTTTTCAGCAGTAGCACTTGAAATAGTTTTTGCATTTGGATTTGTAGGGTCTATTTTAACTCCTTCAAAGTTTGCATAAGTTCTACGCAACCATTTATGCTCACATCTTGCACCACCTTTGTATAACCAAATTGAATAATTATCAGCACCACTAACTCCAAAACCAGAATTTACTGCTTGACTTTCCATAGCAATAATATCTTCTTTTCTGTAAACTTTATCAGCATTAATCATTTTACTACAAAATTCTCTTTGTCCAGTAGCATTACCACTATAAACATATCTTGTAATAAATTGTACACCATCAACTATTGCATCTTGTTCTAAACTTTTAGCAGTTGGTCTTGCTATACCTGTTGAAACAAATTTCCACGCTTTAGATAATATATTTTTTTGATTATTTTTTTTATTTATAGTTTGAATTTCTAAATCTAATTCATCTTCTAAATCATAATCAACTTCAAACTCATCTATTAAATTCCATTCTTCTCCTAAATGTTCTCCTTTAGCAATTAAAACATCTGCAATATTTGAAGACAAACAAGTATGTGAACTTAATCCAGTTTCTTCTTTTACTTGGTCAGCATTTTGTGTATTATCTAATTCAGTAAATTCTAATGGTTGTATAGTTTTAAAGTATAATTTTAAACTAATATCATTATAAAATAATATTTCATCTAATGCTTCTATTATTTCATATTGATATGGTTTAATAACTATATTATCAAATAATAAAGTAGCAGTTTTTATTTCATCTGCATTATTACCTAAACCACCATCGCCATTTCTAATTCCTAAAAGCATAGGAGAAGTAACTCTATGTCCTATTATTAATTTATTAAAGCATTCATTTGACAAATATTCATAGTGTGCAGGTGCATCTGTTAATGGTATATCTTCAACTGTTGTTTTACTTTCTGCATTTGCATTAAAAGCTACAATAACTTTATCACCTCTTGAACCTGTTAATTTATTTTTAACATCTGCTTTAATTTGGTTACGCATTTCTTCAGTTGGAATACCATTGTTAAAATTGATAACCTTAGTACCACTAAATCCATTCTTAACATCGTTTATTTGATATTCAGATATTTCTTCTTCTAATAAAGCATAATCTAAAGCACCATTATAATCAACGGGTGTATAATAGTGAAATATTGGTAAATAAGGTTTAATAACCATAATTTCAATTTCATTACCATTACCAAAACCCCACGCTGGTATTCTTTTAAGTACTTCACTTGGTTTTTTCTTACTCCAATCTGGACAATAATAATACGCTTCTATTTCTCCTTTATCATTACATTTTTCTGCTCTTAATGTATGTATTGGAAAATGCTCAACTTTAACTACTTTATTCTTTTGCTTTACTATTTGCATAGAAGCCATACCCATCAGTTTACGTTCTAAACATACTTTACGCAACATATCTGGCTTAAATAAGGTTTTCATTTGTGCATATTCATTTGGCTTTTTAGAAGCATCTAAAGCATCTAAACCTTTACCATATATCATATTAGATATACCAGTAATAATAGCACCATTTGTAGTTGAATATAAAAACCTATCAATTAAAAATTGAAAGTAATTATTATCATCTCCGTACTCAATATAACCTTGCTTTTTATTTTCTTGTATTTTAGGTGATGTATATGCACTTAAATTTACAATAGAAATATTTGAATTATTCATAAACTATAAAATCATTAGTTGTTTGATTTGCTACATATTCATCTTTGTTAATTGTATAATCAGCAATAACTTGATTTGTGCAAAATATTTTGTCTTTATAAACTACATCAGTATTATTAAGAATTGATAACGTATAAAAATTACCCTCTTTTAAATCAAATGTAGTAGTAGTAAATAGATAATATCCATCTTTATAAAAATCAGATGTTATAGTAGTACTTTCATTTGTCATTTCATTTACCAAAACTATTGCAGTAGCGAAATATGTTCTTGGAATGAATTTCAAAGATTGTTCTTCTACTTGTTCTTTTAAAATTATCATTTAGTTTTTATTTAAAAATAAAAGTAAGTTGAAATTGTTTTAAATAAAAAAGGAGTGTCTAAACACTCCTTAATTAAAAAACAAAAAAACAATTATTAATCTGTAATAATAACATTAAAATCACCTATACCATTTAATAAGAAGTTTGCTGGTACTGGTTCCATTCCTGTAAGTGTTAATGTATAACCACTTAAATCACCCATAGCAGCACCAGTTACAATAGTTCCACCTGTTACATCCATTCCGTGTTCTAATCCACAAAAGAAGAAGTTACTATTGTTATCTTCAACAATTACTTGTGGTCTACCATAAGCCAAAAGTTTAATTTGTTTGTGGTCTACTATTGATAATTTTTTTAAAGTTAATGCTAATTCTTGTTGAAAAAATGTAGTTCCATTTTCTCTTGAAGAAGTAATTGTTTGAGTAAAAGATGAATTACCTTTTAACTCATATCTGTAAGCATTTGGGTCACCATTAAAACCATTAATAGCATCTGTTTGCTCACCTGTACCATAAGTAATTCCATCTACTTCTCCCCAATTTACAAAGTAAACTGCTTTTAATCCACCATTGCTATCTTTGCAAGGTTCTAATCTACCTAAACTAATATCACAAGCCATATTTATATATATTTAAAGTTAAAAAAAAGGTGGTGTTTTTGCACCACCCTTAATTTGATTAATAATTAATTATTAATTAGCTGAATTTGTAATACCGTATGTAGTAATATCTTCAACTATTCCGTATTGTACTCCAGCGGTAAATCTCATTACTACTCTACAATTTTGCGACCCATCGATTGGACTCATATCAATTAATTGAACTTCTTGGGTATCCGCAAGTAAGCCAGTTCCAAAGAATAAGTTAGATTTTTGTGCAGCAATAGCAGTATTGTTAGCTAATCCATTTGCAACAAATATTTTGATACCATCAAATGAAAGTGAACCATTGTTCCACCATTGAGTACCCATATTGTTTGTACCATTAGCTCCTAAACCACTTGCACCAAATCCACCTAATGCTCTAACGTATGCTCTTGCAATATTTTGAGAAACATATAAATACAAATCTTCTTTTCCGTAAAGTGAAGCAGGAATGGCATCAACTAATTTACCTAATTCAGCAACTACGTTTGAAGCAGTAACAGTTGTTCCAGCAACTTCTTGAGCAGTTGGTAAAGCAGCATCTAAAGCAACCAAAGTAGCAATACCATTAAATTCTCCAGCATTAGCAGTTACACCTTTCCAAATGTTTTGCTCTGTTTTTTCAGCAACTTTAGCAGCTACGTGAGCTAACAAGAAATCAGCAAATGATGGTGGTAAACTATCAAAAGCAGAATAACCCATTTGTACGGCTTCCCAATCGCTATGAAAATCTTTCTTGCACAAGCTCAAATTTACCTGAAATTCTTCGGGTTGTAAGATTTTTTCTGTTAAAGTTACAGTTGAAGTTGCAGTAAAATCACAAGTAGCATCTTTTACTATTGCATCAGTAGCAATTTTCTTGATTACTTCTTTATATTTTACATTTGGTTTTACTTCAATACCACCATTTTCGATAGTTGAAGCAGATAATAATGCAGCAGATATATACTTTCCAGCAAATTCTCCAGCATAAGTTGTTGTAATACTTGTTGTTGTAGCCATTTTTTATTTAATTTTTATTTTTATTATTTGTTTAATTTACTCAATACTACATCAAATGTTGTAGCACCTCTTTTTTGTGAATATAAATTCTTTTTAACTTCTGATGTAGCTTCTGGATTGTGTGTTAAAATTTCAACATTATCATTTGATAATTCAACTGCTTCTACTACTTCAGTTTTTGATAATTTTAATTCAGCAATTTCTGCTCTTAATTTTTCAATTTCAGAAAAGAACATTTCTTTTGTAACACTTTCTACTACTCTTTTTGGTGTAGAAGTTTCAGCAGTCATTTCCATTTCAGCTGGTGTTTGTGTTGTTTCTTCATTAACTGGCATTTCTTCTTGTGGTGTTTCAATAGCAGCTATAACTCCTTCTACATCTACTTTTAAAACATTACCATCTTCAAGCATATACTCTCCAACTGGCATTGGTACTTTATCTGTACCATTTACAATAAAGACTGCCATTTCTGGTTCAAATGCTTCTGCTTCAATAACAGTAACACCATCTTGTAATTTCATTTGAGCAAGTTTTACTTCCATACCCAAAAGTTCTTTAATTTGATTTACTACGTTCATTTTTTTTATTTAAAAATTAATACTATTTATATTTGTTATAAATTGACTATCCGTTTTGTCTAATTGTTGTTCTTACTCCATCTATAACTGTTACTGTATGTTCTCCTTGATTAACTAATGAACCAATACCTTGATTTATTAATTCACCTTTGCAACATTCATTTGAATATGTGCTATCATCACATAAACAACCTCTTTTTCCATCTTTTGGACTTGTGTACTTGTTTTTACCCATTATTTAATTATTAAAAATTTTACCTATTCCTTCAAGTTGTTTAATTACATTTTCATTATTATCATAATGAACATCTATCTTTAAACTTTTAACTTTGTTTACTTTATTTATATTACTGCCTGTTGCATAAACTCTACTAATAGGAATACCTAATGATTTTGCTTTATTAATCATTCCTTGCTTTAAATGTCTTGCAGAAATTATATAAACATCATTTCCATCAGCTAAAAATTTAGTTGCCATTTCAGTACCTTTTGCAGTACTTAATGTTCCATCATAATCAAAACTAATTTTCATTTTTAAGAATGATTTGTTTAATTTTATCAATCAATTCTTGCTCTGCATCTTGTTGTAGATTTAATTCTGCTTTTTCGCTAAAATATCCTTCTATGCTATATCCTTGATATAAACCACTTTTAACATCTGCCCATACTTCATCATTATCTATTCTTTGAACAACAACCCAAGCACCCTCAACTGCGTTTAAATTATATATTGCAGATTTATCTTTGTTTACATCTTCTACTATCCAACTTTCTATTGTATAAACACCATCAGTTTTCTTTTCGTGTTCTAATGTTGAATTATGTATTTTAAGTTTTTTAAGATATAGTTCTGATGCTTTTCTAACTGTTTCTTTTGAGAAACGAATATTATATTCATAATCTCCATTGCGTCTATAAATATCTTTTTCAGGTATTAAAGCTAATCCTATTACAATACGTTTATCTTCATCAATAGTTTTAAGTTCTACTTTGTGTTCATTTAAAGCAACCCAATTTTCTTCAATAGCTGGAAATTTAACTAAACTAATAGCATCTATTCCATCTTGAATATTTTGTTCATCTATATCTAAATAAATAGTTTCTAACTTTTTCATTCTACTTTTTTTTAAAAATTAAATTATTTATATTTTGTTTTAAATAAGTATCATTAACTATCTTTTTTTAACTTAATGATGCTTTTAAATAACATTATCCTAAACTTGCGTTACTAACTATATTTCTATTTAATGATTGAGCAGTAGTTACATTTTGTGCTACTACATATGCTTGTATTGGACTTTGTTGTTGTCTATTCATAGTTTCTGCTATTTGATTTACTCCTGCATTTCCTACTACATTAAAACTTGGAGCAGCAGCACCACCGCCAACTGTACTTCCCATAGATGGAGATGAACCTGCTGAACCACCACCTAAAGCACTTAATGCTTTTGTTGTACTCATTACAATATTAGCAGCACCAATAGCACCTTGAGCAATATGAATACCACTCCAAGGCATACCTAAAGTAGTAGGAGATGCTACGTTATCTTTTCCAACTGCTTGTATTGTACTTCTTACTAAACTTGATAAAGCCATAGCATTTTCAGCTATTATAATTGCTTTTTGTACACCTTTATTTTTTTCAAATAAACCTTTTGCTGCTCCAAATGCTGAATTTAATAACTCCATTTTAGCATTTTCAATAGCTTTCTTTTGTGCTAACTTTGCTTCATCAATAGTCTTTTCATTTTCATAATCCTTTTGTTGTGCTGCTAATTTAATATCATTTAAATTATTTAAATGTTGTATTTCTAATTGTTCAATTTGTTCTGGTAACATACCAGCATCCTCAGCAGCTTTTCTTAATTTTTCATATCGTGAATTTTCATCATCAATTGCTTTTTCACTTTCAGTTTTTACCCTATCTGCATTTTCTTTTGCAGCTTTTTCTATTTCATCTAAAACTGCATAAGCATCTTCTCTTTGTTTATCTCTTTTTGTTTTGGCTAATTCTTGTTCTTCTTTTTCTTTTTCTTCTCTTAATCTTTTAGCTTCTGCTTCTGCTTCTTTTGATAATCTATTTAATTCATTTTGATGTGCTTTTTGTTTTTCTTGTAAATCTTTTTTATGTGCTGCATCTAATATTTTTTCTTCTTGTCTTAATTTTTCAAGTTCTTCTTGATTTTCTTTATTTAAAATTAATTTTCTATGTAGATTATCTTTTTCTAAATTATATGTATCTTTTCCAGCTGCTTTTGCTACTGCAATTTCATTTTCTTTATTTTTAATTTGTTTTTCTAATCTTTCTTTTGCTGCTGCATCTGCTTGGTCTTGTCTTTCTTTTGATGCTCCTTTTTCATAATTACCAATTATATTAAAACCATTTTTAATATCATTTAAAGCACCTTTAAAATCACCCATTATAAGTTTACCTAAAACCTTAAATGGTGTTATTAAATATTGTATAATTGCATTACCAATCCCAAAAATTACTTCTTTTGTTTTATTAAATACTGCACCTATATTATTAAAAGCTGGTATTGCAGTTGTAACTGCTTTTTTTATACTATCCCAATTTGTATAAAGTACTCCTAAAGCAACAATTAATAAACCTATTCCTGTTGCTCCAATAGCTCCTTTTATTCCATTAAAAGCATTTATAGCTACTGCTTTAATATTTCTAAATGTGTCTGGTATTTCTTGTAAAACATTTAAACCTTGTGATAATGCTAATGCTGATTGTACTTTTAAAATAGCTTGTTGTGCTTCTTCTGATTGTACACCAACTAATCCCATAGCACCTTCAAAACCAGCTAATGCTCCAGCAGCAATATTAGCAGCACCAGCTAATGCTTTAAACTTTGCATCTGGATTAAAGGCATCTGTTAAATTCTTAGCATCACCAATTCTATCTTTTAATTCTGCTGCTCTTTTAGCTGCTTCAATAGCTTCTTTAGATGTTGCACCAAACTTATCACTTAAAGATGCTACTTCTGCTTGTGCTTTTCTTAATTCACTTTTTAAAGATGTAACTGCTTGTTCAGTTTTATTTAAGTTAGAATTTACTTCTAAGTTTATAGTTTTAGTTTCTGCCATTTTTCTTTTCTTTTAATTGTCTTTTAAATTGTTTAAATGTATCTGAAAATGTAGCTGGTAATTCATATTTACCTTTTGCTATTTCTATTATTTCAGATTGCCCATAATGCTCATCCATTTGTAGCATTTCAATTATTAATTTTATCATAAATCTTGTATTACTGGAATTTCTACTAAAACTATATTACCATCATAATCTTCAAATTCTATTTCAAAGTTTTTAATTCTTTCTGCTCTAGTTGTATTTTGTGCTATTGAAATAATTGTACTAAAATCATCTTCCATATTTCTATCATCTGCCCAAGTAACAAATCCAGTAGCATCAGCATAAACATTTATTAATTTGAACATTCCTTTATAAATATCTATTTGAATATCTTGTGCAGTATTATCTACTGATAACAATTCAATATTTGAATATCTATATCCTATTGAATTATATCCTAATACTCTATAATCATTTATTAATTCAAATGTTGCTTCTCCATTAGTTAAATCAGTAGTAAAAGAATTAATAATATATCTGTTATCTCTAATTATAATCCTATCATTTAATTTTAATTTAGTTAAATTTCTTGGCTCTAATTTTGCTTTAACTTTTAAAACTCTTGTCTTTTGATTATATAGATTTGCAATATATTGCTCATAGTGTCTTTTATATAATCCATCTGGTGCTACTGTTAAATACCACGAAGAAACTTCTGCATTCCAATTTAATGTGTTTACATAACCTAAATCAGTTCCACCTAATGGAATATCATTATTAAATCTTATATAGTTTAAAGTAGTATTATAAACACTTGATGTTTCTGTTGTAACTTTAATAGCAGTTGGTACTATTGTTGAGTCATTTTTATACATCAATATTGGTTTTGGTGTATAACTTTGTAAATCTTTATTCCATAATGTAGCAGTTTGAAAATCATATCCTGTTGTCTTTTCCCACATTACATCTTCAAAAGGCAATTTAATCTCGTATTTACCACTTTCTGAATTAGAACCACTATCAAATAATAAATCTCCATATTGTTTGTTAAATAAGCCACTATATTTGTCATTCAATATGTTTTCAGACTTTTCATAACTAAATTCTATTGACTTAAATAGTTTAGGTTTTTCAATATCTAATTCATCAGCATATATGTATGGTGTTAAATCTTTTATTTGTCCTGCTTGATAATATAATTCTAATGGCTCTAATTTAAAAGTTGTAGCATTTATAGGTGTAATAATAAGATTAAACATCTTTACTATTCCCATAAAAAAATCAGCTACTTTAATATCTGGTACATAATTTACAATATCTTGCATTGCAATAAATGATTGTCCAGTTGGTGAACCACTTGTTGCATAATTGTAACAGTCAGTAGTTCTATCTCCATATGTGTTTCTTCTTACATAAGCTATTCTTGATTTAAAATCAAATGCTCCTAATGCAGAAACTTTAATTTTATATTTATGACTTGCAGCATCATCTGATTGCTTAATGTCAAATATATAATTATCAGTTGTTCCTACTAAATTCTCAAATGTTTTAATTATAACATCATCTTGAAATAAATCTACTCTATAAATTGTTGATGTATATGCTGATGCTGGTTCTACTTTAAACTTAAATAATATTCTTCTATTTCCACCATATACAGGAAATGGTGATGTACCTGTTATAAAATAACCACTATTCCAATCAGTAGTTATAACATTTGTTACTTGATTATATTCTGGGAATGTTGCAGTACCTGTAATTCTATAATAATCAAAAAATACTCCTGCATTATATGCTCTTGGTAATTCACTATTTTTCATAAACATATACAACTTATCAAATTGTCCATAGTTTAAAAAATTACCTGTAAATGTTATTCCATATTTAGTTTGTATAAAATCAAATATTTTTTTTACTTGTACTGATGGAAATAAATCATTCCATTTAATAGCTCCAGCATTAGTAGTTATATCTGATGTTGTTCCAGTTAAATATTCTAATTTTCTATTATTTCCTATTAATGGATAATTAACTTCATAATTATATTTAATTCTTTGCCAAACTGTTAAACTATCATAAACGTGATTTAAACTTGTATAGTCTAAAGCATTTAATTTATCATCTCCAAATTTGTCTTTTAGTTGTGTTAAATTTCCATAAAATGTTAAAGTATAACTTTCAATATATCCATTCTTTTTATTTGCTTTTTCTAATTGAACATTACCTTGTCTAAATGGTATTGTATCTATTTCAATAAAAGCATTATAACGTATTCTTGCATCATAACCATTATCAACTGCATTATCGTACCAATGTGAAAAGATAGCATTATTTGTAGGTGATGCTGGAATAGTAAATGATTGTGAATAATCAGTAAATAGTTTTCCTATATCTGAATAATTTTGTATAGTAGAAGTAACTGAAACTTTTTCATCTTGAAACATCTCAACTCTTTGATATTTAAAATCAGCTATTTCATAAATAGAATTATTATTTAAAGGTTTTTCTAATGTATCAAAAAATAATTTATCTTCATCATTTGAAGTTATTAAAGCAATTTGACCTGCACCATCTCCAGAAATAATATAAACATAATAATTAGTCCATTGATTTACTATCCAAATTTTTGTACTATCACTTATTACATTTGATAATGTTAATTCATTAACTCCACTATCAAATATTTTTTGATTTTGTATGTATAACTCCATTATATTACATTATTAATTTGATTATAATTATATTCAAATTCTATTGTATAGTTAATCATTTTATCTTGTAATGATGTTTTTAAATCAGTTGTCATTGTTTTTAATTTAACTGGTTTATTATCTAATAAAATAGTTTCTGAAGTCAATAAGTTTTTTATTAAATCATTATAATATTCTTCAACCCAACCTGTATTTATTTTAATACTTTGTTTAGCTTCATAATTAAAGAATTTACTTTCTCCTCTTGATGGATTGTATTCTAAACTATTAGGCAATAAATTATATTCTTTATTTTTAATTTCCCAACTTTCTGTTTTTGCTTTAAAAAATGTAATAAAATCCCAACCACCAAATTCATTTACAAATGAACATAACATTGGTGTATATTTATTTTCGCATTCTGGAATAAATAATACTTTAAATACAGAATTTCCATCAACTAATATTTCAATTATATTACCATCTTTAAAAATAGTATTTTCAACATTACTTATAGGAACTGAAAATAAATAATCAAATGCAGGATTATCTACTATTGTAAATATTTCTTCATTATCACCATTCAAATCACTATATTTAACTTGATAACTAACATCATCTTTTTCAGCAATAAATATATTTATAAATGGAATTTTTTCTCCACCATATCTATAATATTTATATGTTTTATTTATCCTAAAATTTGTTAATATATTATAATTATTATTTGTAGATATTTGAATACCACTTAAATAATCTATATATCCATTAAAAGCACTATATAATGTTTCATTTAATAATACAAAATCATTTATAGTTTCTTCAGTATATCTTTTAACTTTTACATAACACCATTGTTTAGTACTTTCTTCTATTGTACTATAATCATAAGTAGGTTTTATTATATCAATGTATTCTTTTATATAATTAGATATATTATATTCATTTTTAGTTTGTGATGCTGATGCTGCTTTTTTACTTAAAGTATAAGTAGGTACAGTTGGTTCTGTTTCTCCTTTATTCCAAATAAATAATTCAACTTTACTTCCTAATTGTGATGTTTCATCTATTACTGTAAAATATGGACTTCTTATTAATATTGCTTTCATTTTATTTGTTTGTTATTGTATAATCAATTAGCATTTCTATATCATTACCAAATGCTTTTATTAAATCTGTATCTATATATTTCTTATATCCTGCTTCAAATGGTTTTGTAAAAAATAAACTTGGTTTAATTCCTTGTGCAAATACTCTTTTAGCTAATATAAATCCTATTGTTTTATAATTACCTTTTTTATATTTTCCTTTTTCATCTCTTAGTCTTATGTTCTTTTGCTTTGCCCATAATTCAAATACTTTTGCTGGTGGCAATTTACTTTTAAAACTAAATCTACTATTAGGTGCTTTCTGTTTTCCATTCTTTACTAAACTTGGATTAGAACCTTTAACTCCTTCATCTTGATAAAAGCCATAATCTGGCATATTAAACCCTAATATGAAATAATCATTCTCTGATACTACTTCACCTTTTATATTATTATAAAGTTGTTTAGAAACGTTCTTATTGTCTTTAGATAAATTACTTCTTGCCTGTTGAATAACATATTTTTTATATGCTTCTAAAACTTCTTTAGTAGATGTTAAACTATTAGCATTCATCACAACTTGTCATTTCATTAGCAACCATTACATCAAATGTAACTGTCCAACCTGCTATTCTATTTTCAAATCTATCTACAAATGGTTCACAATTAGGTGTTCCTTGTAATTGATATAAATCATCAAATAAACTGCCTCTACGCAATACTTCTAAGAGTCTATTAATAACCATTAGTTGTGTATGTAGTACATCTTGTTCATTATCATTTGTTAAAAATTGGTCTGTTACTTCTGTTTTGCTAAAATCAACTACATCCATACATAATACTGATATATTAAATATCCAAGTATTACCATTGTATTGAGCATTGTTTACAATTATATGTGATAATGGGAATATAGTTTGCTTGTTTAAATCTACTTCAAATATATCTCCAGCTGATACTGTATTTACAAAAGCATCTTTGTATAATTGGTCTTTTATTGTTGTTGTTATTTGGTAAAATCCTTTCATTATTTTTTTATTAAATCCATTTCTATTTGGTTCTTTTCTTTCTCAAATGTTAAATATGTTAATGCAACTGATAATTTAAGTTTTGAAATATCTTCAAATCTTCTAACATCTCCTTGAGCAATAGCATAGAATGATGAATACCAACCCCATTTACTTCCAAATTGTGATTGTTTACTATATTCTGAAACTCCTTGTTGTTCTCCAAATAAACTATCGTAGATTTCAATAACTCGTTGCCTAAATTGTAAAAAAAAACCACTGCACCTAAAACAACATCTACTGGAGCATATTTCATAACATCACAATATGTATAACTACCATTGTATTCTTCTATTTGATATTTATCTTTTAACTTCTTTGTAATTGGTCTATATAATACTGCCATAGCATTATGCATCTTATCCCAATCACTTATGTACTTATCTAAATCAGTATATTCTCCAAGTGTTATTTCATCAAGGTTAGTTATAAAACCAAACTCTGTATTACCTAACTTAAATGTTCTTTTTAAATCATACTTTTGATTAAATAGATTTGATAAGTTAGTTGTTATTTCATTTACATCTTTATAACTTATTTTAGCAGCATTCTTTAAATCTATACCACAAAATATTTCAACCATTTTATGTTGTAGAAATTCACTATCTGGATTATCTTTAGCTATTGATAAAAACTTTTGATACTGCTCTAATGTAATTTCATCTAAACTTGTTGGTATTGTAATCTGTAACTTCATTGTTTTTTATTTAAAAATAAAATAAAGTACAAATTGTATTAAACAAAAAAAAGACCTACATTTCTGTAAGTCTTAATTCTGTAATTGCAATCCGCCTTTCTCCTTGTAATTGTGGGCGGGATTTTTTATTAATCAAGGTTTTCAATTACATATTTTATAATTCTTTAATCCAACTTATTTTTCTATATCTTATATTCATATCTAAAAACTTTTGGATAGCTTCTGTTTCATTAAATGCTTCTACTACTTCATACCAATCAGTAGGTTCATCATTATGTTCTGTCCAGTATTTAATCTCGTACTTTGTCATATATGTTTTCATTTGTTTGTTATTTGATACAAATATAAAAATTTATTTTAAATATTCTGCTGCTACTTTATACATTTCTTGCATTTTTTTTATCTCACCTACATTTCTTGGTAAGTTAATTTGTACTTCAATTCCTTTAACGTGATGTATGTAACATTGTATTGCTGCTATTATTTGTCCATATGTCATTAGTAGATAAAATAGTTTCCTTTGTTTGGATTTTCTAATTGACTTGTTATAGCATAACGCATAGCATCTATTGCGTGATTATAAGCATCTATTGGTCTATTCATTTTAATTCCTGTCTTATCTGTTTGCCAAATATAATTACGCAATTCATTTATTAAGTTCTTACTTCTTGATGTTATATAAACTTTATTTTGATTAATTAAATTAAGTCCAAATAAGATACTATCTTTTCCTTTTGATACTGGTAATACATTATGACCGTAACTATTTAATTCAGCTATTGATTTAGGTTCTGCACTATCAGCGTAAATAATATCATTTACATTATTTGCTTTTAATAGATTTGATATTTCACTATTTAATAAACCTTTCTTATAAATTAATTCATCAAATATATAAGCATCATTATATTTATACATTGTTACTAAACTTGTTGGGTCATTACTATATCCAAAGTCCATTCCATAACATAGTATTCTTGCATCTTGTGGTAAATCTATTTCTTGCCAATCTGGAATACATACACCTTCTAAACTACCAGTTTGACCTAAGCCATATACTTGCCACCAGTTTGCCCAATATGTAGATGTTAATGATTTTACTTTTGCTGCTTCTATTTCTTGTACTATTGTATCACTTAATGCTTCATTATCTAAATAAGTTAATGTAATAAAATCTACATCTGATTGCGTTAATATTTCTTTATCAACCCAAAATGCAGAAGTAGGGTTATAATCTAACCATATATCACCTGATGTTCTAATTGCTAATTGATAGTAACTTTCAAAGTCTATATTATTGCACTCATTAACATATAATATATTTCTTCTTGCTCCTCTTAGTTTATCTGGCTGGTCTACACTAAAAAATTCAATATAACTTTCATTTGCAAATGTGTATTTTAAAGTACTTTTATTAAACTGACTATCATTATATCTACCTAATGCCATTATAATCTTTAAAAAGTCTTTTAAAGCACCTCTACGTAAATGTGGTATGCTTTCAGATACTACACTAATTTCAAGCATTGGTTCTTTAATTGCTTTATCAATTAATAAAGGCAGAATACCAAATGTTTTACCAGCTGATGTTCCACCTCTAATAACTTTAATACGTTTCTTTAAACGCAATAACTTTCTAATTGCAGTAGTAAGTATAAACTCCATAAGATAGTTGCTTAAACCTCGTCTAAATCAATATTAAATATAGGTTGCTCATTACTTACAGTTATATCTTTTGTTTCTCTTGGTTTACCAGCATAGTAATTATAGAATAGTTGTGTGAATTTAAAATCACCATTTGCTAATCCTTTTTCTAATGCTGCAAATGCTAATGGTTCTAAAGGTGTAAGTTTCTCAATCAATGCTACTTCTTCTGCTTTAGGTTTTCTTCCAGCATTAGTATTGCCACCGTTATATTTTCGTTTATCTTCCATAATCAAATAAAATCATTATTGATTTAAAAATAATAGTTTTTATTTATTGTTTATATAGTTTACCTAATTCAATAGCTATTTCTTTCCATTCATCTAAACCTTGTTTAATATAACCAGATACAATAAATCTATTATATTCTTTGCTATACTTATTGAATAGTATATTTGCTCTATATTGTGATGTCATAGTTATCTATTATAATAGTTTGTTATTTTTTTCCATTGTTCTATTAAAGCATTTGCTATTAATACATCATTATTTGTAATTACATCTTGGTTAAAGATTACTTTTATTTTGTTTTCTAATTCTTGTTTCATTCTGTTACTTTTTTAATTAAGTAATACCATAACCAAATTATTTTTGGTCTTATAAATTCATAAGTTGCCAATATTAATATATATTTCATAATCCTTTTTCTTTTTTATAGATTTCTAATAGTTCTTTTGTTGTAAATTCATTATCATTATCCCAATCCATTGATTCTGCCCAAAAAGATGTATTACCCATTCTAAAATAATTATTATCACACCACTCTGCAAATCCAATAGCAAATTCATCAGCTATTTTTTCGCATCGTTCAACTTGCATAAAGATGCCAATTGCACTTTCAAATTTCTGTACTAGCGTCATAATCCTTGTTCTATTTTATAAAGTTCTAAAAGTTCTTTAAAAGAATAGGTAGATATATCTTCTACCTCATTCCATATACACCACGCTGCAAACCCAATAGCAAATTCATCTTGTTGTTGCTTTTCCATTTCTTTGGCTTGTTTAATAAATTCTTTTGGTATATAATTAGGAGCTATGTTTGATTGAACTAAATTTACTAACCACTCTACTGCTGTTTGTTCCATTTTATTTTTTTTAAAAAATTCTTGTTTAAATTCTTCTTGTGGAATGATGATTTTGTAAAAATGGTAGTTTACACTTTCAAAAAAAGTATCTTTCATAACTTTAACCTCCTCACAACTTGGATTCTTAACAAACCATTCTAAAAACTCATCATCAATAGCTTGAACACCATCTAATGATTGGTCTGTTGTTAGGATTATATACTTCCAATAATCAGTAACATCTGAACCTTTTATAATATCTTTTGTTATTATATTTATATACCATCCTTCTTTTAATTTTTCTTCATCATTAGTGATGTAGATGTGTTGGTTTTTACCTACTGGAGGAAAATCATAAGCATATTCATCAAATAGAAATAACTCATTTTTTATTATATCTTTAAATAACTTACTTGGTTTATCTGTTGGCAATACGTGTATGTTTTTCATAATATTAAATATTTTTACTAGCTAATTGAAACCCTAAAGAAGTTACAATAATAATAATTTCAATTATTCTATCTTCTATTGATAAATTAAAAGGATTTAATTCTGCATTTATAAATGATACAATTAAATAACTTGATATAATTGTAATTAAAATTTCTTTTACTGTTAATTTTTTCATAATGTTATTTGTTAAATTTTTTGTTATAATATTGATTTCCATTTAATATAACTTCAGCTTTTTGGCTTCTCCATTTATTATTTGTTTCATCAACTGCATCAACAATCTGTTGCTTTTCCATTTCTTTGGCTTGTTTAATTTCTTCTTCAAATGCACTTAAAAATCTATTATCTGCAAAGTGACTAACTAACCATTCTACTGCTGTTTGTTTCATAATTTTATTTGTTTTTAAATTGTTCGTTGTAATATTGTTCTCCTTCTTCGTGTTTTCCAATACCATTTTCAATTTCTTGAATAGTATTTAATGTTTTAGGTATATCAATATGCTCACTTAAATTAAGTACTGTTTCTTTAACACCTTCAAAATGTGCATTAATAATCTGTTGCTTTTCCATTTCTTTGGCGTATTCAAATAATTCTTGTAATGGAAGAATAGTACCTCCGCATTGATTTTGAATGAATTTATCATAAATAAATTCTACTGCTGTTTGTTTCATCTTATTTCTTTTTAAATTGTTAGTTATAATATACATTTAGTATATCTTTTTAACGTATTGTATGTTATAATATACATAGTTATAAGTTAATTTGCAT
>Ga0209191_1000473_pt1 | contig 31329 bp, 41 predicted proteins | sample S_130626_EF_Meta_FD_187320 | JGI IMG/M metagenome (GOLD analysis project Ga0209191, IMG submission 187320) | Freshwater microbial communities from Lake Simoncouche, Canada to study carbon cycling - S_130626_EF_MetaG (SPAdes) (version 2) | ecosystem: Environmental > Aquatic > Freshwater > Lake ...
TGCAAAGTGATTTACGTTTGCACTAGCGGTTGGATATTCTTTAATGATTAGCTTGCCTTTAGTCTTCTCACGTAGAGTTTCAACTTTCTTTAAGTATACATCTTTAGGCATACCAATCAGTCTGTCGAGTTCAACGTTCATCAAGTTAGCATCGATACGTTCTGCAATACGTTCTTCGGCCATTTCCATTGTGATGTAGAGAACGTTCTTACCCATCGTTAGATTGGCTGCCGCACAATGACACATGAACAAAGATTTACCAACACCAGTACCAGCAAGAACAATGTTCAAAGATTTTTCAGCAAGCCCACCCTTAGTGATTCTATTCAGATAGTCGAGGTCGAATGGGATTCGTCTTTCAACTTTATGATAGAAGTCATATCGTGTTTCTGCGTCATCAATAAAATCGTGCCCAATGTGATTATCAAAAGAAACTGAAAGCGCATCTGCTAGAATTTTAGGGATTGAACCTTTATCAAGTTTTTCTGAGTTGTTCTTATTCTTGTCATCAAGAATCTGAATGCTTTGCATGATGCCATTGTAGATTGCTTTCTCTTGGCAAAAATCTTCTGTCGCATCAATCAACCATTTAGTGTCAGACACCTCAGGATCGATTGTGATTTCTTTGACAAGTGCAATTGTTTTCTTGTGCTGGTCATCAGTTAAGTTTACTCTCTTATCAATCTCAATGACCAACGCTTCTTTCGTTGGCATTGTATTGTACTTGTTCACATAGTTTTGAATCTCATCAAACAATAGTTTTTCTGAAGACTCTTGAAAATATTCGCCTTTGATGAATGGTAAAGTTTTTCGTGTGTACTCTTCATCCAGTAATAGGTGTTTGAGTATTTTCTGTTGCAAGTTCATTCTTATACCTTTTCTCTGCTTCGTCTAGCGCATGTTTTAGCAAGTCATTTAAAATTTCACCAAGCTGTTTTTCAAAGGCATCATTGCCTTGAAGTGCTTTGTGTTCTTCACTTATTATATCATAGTTGAAGCCAATTGAATAGGTCCCATCAGGATTTTCTTCTTCCGCAAAGTTAATTTCACCAAAATGAAATACTGTATCTTTAAAGTCGCCAGCAGTAATCTTAATGGTAGCGACAACATCTTTATCTTTGTATTTGATATCGCTTTCGGCAATTTCATAAGTTTCTTCAATCTTCATTGACTAACTCCACTTCTGCTTCTTCGACTACGCTACCCTCGTTCTCTTGCCCATACAAGAATTCTTTTTTACATGCTTCATCGATTTGGTCTAAGATATCTTTAGTAAAATACTTTTCTGGCTCTTCGTTGATGTTCTTACCGAACACTTTAACGCCATTAGACAATTCGTAGCGAGTAGAGACTTTCTTGATGATGCCATACTTCTCTGCGATATCAAGCAAACCATAATAACGATCCAAGCCAGTGCTGTACGTAATCTTAATCTCAACTTGAGAGTTCTCTTTAGTCAAACGTGATTTCTGCAACTTACAACGAACGATGTTACCAACAACTTCAGTTCCGTCTTTGTCTTTACGCTTAGATAAGAAAACGATTGTTGATGCTGTGTACTTCAAGCCAGAACCACCAGACATTTCTTTCATTGGGATGTATGCACCAACCACATCATAAACGTGATTCGTTACAATCAAAGGCACACCAATCTTAGCAAGTTTCAAATTCAACACACGAAATGTTGCTTTGAGAATTGCACTCTTAGTCATGTCTTTTGTTTCTTTACCTTCAGCAGTATCTTCCATCTCTTTAGTAGAAGACAACTGACCAAGTGAATCAAGAACCATCATCATTGGCTTGCGCTTTGCTTGTGGCTGTGCAGAATACTTTTCAATAATTTGCAATGCAGTATGACGAAACTTTTGAATCGTATCTGGTTCAGAGATAACGACACGATTAGTATCTACGCCTCTTGTTTCCATCATAGACTTTGTAACTGCGGCTTCAGTATCAAAGTAGATAACACCACCATCAGGATTTGCATCAAGGAATTGTTTGACAATACCAAGAACAAAGAAAGTCTTACCCGTTGAAGACTCACCAGCAAACGCTGTTACTTTATTGTTTGGTACGCCACCATAGATGCTACCGCTAAGTAACGCATTAAGCGCATAAGAACCAGTATCAATGCTACCACTAAACTCTGCTGACGCATCACCGTCTGCAAGAATTTTTGTGTCTTCATCTTTTAATTGGTCAACTAAATCCGTAAAAAAATTGCTCATATATTTTCTCCATACTTTTTCAATAACTCGGGTGAATATTGTCCCAACGGTTCTTTCGTCAATTTTTCGTTACGCTTTGCTAATTCATATTCAAAGGTACGATTGCGAATCTCCGTAGAACTATATTTGTGCTGTCTTACATGATAATACAATTCTATCTCATTGTCAAGACAAAACTGCTTTCCTGTGAAATCTTTACCCATATATTCTTCACTTAGGAAACGAATGTGCATCGTTTGCGTCTTAATGAGGTTGAGTAAGTCTTCTTCACTTTCGTATACCAAGATTTCATCGATATACTTTACCGCTTGCAATTGTACATAACGTTCATATACAGATTGCACAGGTTTGTTTTTGATTCCCGGTCTGTCGATTGTCGGATCAACTTGAAGTGCGACTTTTAGATAGTCACACAATTCTTTCTCTTGCTTCAACATCGTTATGTGACCTGCATGTAACATGTCAAACGATGAACATTGAAATCCAATTTTCATTTATACTTCTACTCCTACGATATCATCGTAAGAGAGCATAATATTCAATACAAACCTCTTTTTATCGTTTGTTGGACCTACTCCGTAATGCATATCTTTACTATCAAATAACACACAACTTCCTGATTTTGATTCGTATTTTTTATCACCAATCATGGTATAACCATCACAAGTATTCAAATAATATATTATACTGCAATAATTATCAGTCGCAAAAATGTCCATATCAGAGTGTGCAATTCCAGTAGACGATTTATTATAGTAATTCCATAAAAATCTACTCAACTTAAAATTAGTAAATTTGATTGGTTCAATTTTCATTAAAATTTTATCCAGTATCAATCTACCCAATGTATTAATATTTACATTGTGTTGATTCATATATTGAGATTGTTGACTCGAATACGATAGTAATAACATACCCGTATCAGAATGATTTCCAATATCATAATTTAAATTTTCATTATAAAAATCTGCGTCCAAGCGCCAACCTTGTTGTTTTTCTAAATATTTGATGATAATTTTATTAGTATCATCATCGAAAATATTGTCAAGCATAATAGCATTCATAATTTATCCTTTTAATTTATTCTCTTGTCAGAGTAAGCACCTTGTCAATTTGTTCTTGAATTTTTGCGGTACGATTAGGCCAGTAGATATATTCTTTTTCTGGATTCTTCATCAAGTTAACCAGCAATGGCATAATTAACTGTTCTAATGTTTTAAGATTTGCTTTTACTTCAGCTTCCATTGCATCACGGTCTGCTTCTAGCCCTAGCTTACCATCATTGTATAGTGAAAGCATTTGGTCTAGTTTGTCTTCTACTCTCTGTAAAGATTCTGAAGATTGTGTGATAGTCTCACGTACAATGATTGTTTCTTCTAGTGTGGTTGGGTCAACTGTTCTATTGACTTCTGATTCATCAATTGCACTAAAGCCAAAATCATCTTCTTGTCTAAATGCAAGATACTCTTGCGGTATTTTTCTTGTTGTCATGCGAAAAAACTCTCCAATGAGGAAGCACGTTCGGTTCTCCAACCGATTGTGTTTACGATTGTTTTTAATGGCTCAAGATATGCTTTATCAAACTGCGTATCGTAGTCGATATATTTTTCTACGCCAAACTCTTTTGGTAAGACTGTCAGAATAGAAAATACATTCTCTTGAACGGGATTTGGAACTTTCATGTAACAGAATTTAGTCTTGTCACCATCTTGAATAAGTTGATACTTCTTAGTCAGCTTATACTTTTTCAGAAACGAATTAAACATTATCGCACCACGCACATGCATAGGTGTGCCTTTTGAATATAGTTCCGAACTACTCATGTATTTAGATAAGTCGCTAACGCCACGTGGGAATGCAATGTCTTCAAACGGAAGAGTTTTGAATTCTTGTTTGAATGCTTCCACGAAAGATTGAAAGTCTGTTTCATTACCATTCATTACAATCTTCAGAGACTCTTTAATTTTATCACGACAAGACATTGGTGTGGAAGACTTGACGGCTTCAATGCCCATCATCTTTAGTTTTGGCTCTGCGAATCGAACGCCCTCAGAGTCATACACGTTTAGAATGTAACGCTTCTTTGCAGTCCAGATACCTTTGTTGGCAATCACTTCACGTTTCATCTGCATCTTCTGGTCGAATGCATTCATGTAGTCTGCTAGTTCTTGGTAAGACTTGTCGATGAATGGTTCGAATTTTTCGATACATGCTTTGTTGACAAAATCAACAATTGTCTCAACTTGCGTTTCACTCTTCGATCCGTAGACCATATTAACAAGCGGACCAAGATTGACGTACACCGAGTCTGTATCTGACGCAATAACATAATCAATATCCTTAGTTTTCAATAGTTTGTTTAGATAACCATTCAACTTCATTTCGATCCATCGAATGGCTAGTTGACCAGACAGAGTAATTGCCTCTGCTTGTCGAATGTCAAAGAACCTAAAGTATTGATTACCAAGTGCGCCATAAGCGGAGTTCAATTGTACTTTCTTCGCAAGTTGCAAATTCTTGTACTTTGAAATTTGATTTGTTATTTCACGTTTACGTTCTTTATCAGTTTCTTTTTCGTAAGCCTTTTGAGCCTCAATCATTTTCTTTTTGTATAATGACCTGTCATCATACATGCGTTGCATCATAGCAGGCAAGAAGCCTTGCTTATCACGCTTGAAGTAATGCCCATTGGCTGCCATGCAATATTCGCCCTGTGCTTGATATTCGTTGTTCAGCAAATTATCAATAGAGATACTTGTGTGGCGACCTTCAACAATTGTTTCAGGTGAAACATTGTACTGCATAATCAAGTGTGGATACAATGAGTTCAAGTCGAATGACACAACCCATTCATGCATACCGATGATAGGATCCTTTACATAAGCGCCAGCATACTGTTCATCTTTTGGTGTACGAACATTCTGTGGAACAATGATGTTTTGTTCAATCAATTCATTGTGTATCAAAGTATCCCACATGCGTACTTGCGTGAACACATCGGTGTAATTAACTTTAGCATCATATGCAAGTGCAAGTGCCATGTCAATCAACTGCATCTTAGCATCAATACGATCCACAAGTTCAACGTCATGGATGTTATACTCAATAAACTTTTGAAAGTTTGTTCGATACAACTGATGCAGACTTTCAACTTCAGAGTAATCAAGTTTCTTCTCACCAAGTTCTAGATATGAAATGTGATTGAGGCTGAAACTCTCTTGCTGTGAATATGTAAACTTCTTGTACAGTTCAATATAATCAAGAATAGCAATACCAACCAAGTCGAATGCTACTTGTTGTTTGTTGTGAATCGTAGTTGTACGTTCACCGATTCTACGAAATGGTGATAGACGCTTTGCAGTATTGTCGCCCATGAGTTTTGTGATACGATTGTTCAGATATGGAATATCAAAGAATTGAATGTTCCAACCAGTCACAATGTCTGGTGATGTTTCTTCCCACATGTCGAGAAAGCGCATGATAAGATTATTCTCATCACGGCACTTGAGATATGTTACGTCATCACGATTGTTATCATAGTCACCACAGCCAAACACATAGAAGTGTCCGGCTATCTTAAACGTGATGGCAGTAATTGGCTCAGACGCAGATGCAGGTTCGGGAAAGCCATTTTCAGAACCAACCTCAATGTCAATATTTGCAATCTTAATTTGTGACGGATCATAATCTACCTTACCTGGATATGCTTCATTGATATAAACGTATGGAAAGTTTGTTGAGCCATAAACTTTGAAGTTGTCAACGTCTTCATATCGTTTCATAAACTCAGTAGCATCACGCATTGTTCCCTGTGATACTGCCGCAAGCGATTGGCCATCCAATGTTCGATACTCACCATCTTTAGATTGTAAATATAACGTTGGATTGTATTCGACCTTATCGCTGAATCTCTTGCCGTTGTTGTATCCACGAACAAGAATATTGTTTCCGAGTTTAGAAAAATGCGTATAAAATTTCATTAAAGAATGATGCCTTGTTTTTTCGGTAGGACAATTCCTGAACCGTATATCTCATTATACTTGTTTTCAATCTCAGGCGCAACTGTTACGTCATACATTATGTTGGCACGATTGATATCTACCTTCTTCTGCTCTGAGAAAATAAGCATTGGTTGCATTTGGAGATTTGCTTTGCCGTTTGGTCCCATTGCGATTCCAAGTAAACATGGATTCTCAATAGAAATTGCAATGCCTGTACGTTCTGTAATATTACCAACGATTTCCTCGCCAGTACTCAATTTTAAAATTCTAAGTTCACCTTGCATAATATCTCCATAATTAAAAATGGGGACATTGCGTCCCCATTGGTGTTATTTAAAACGTTTTGCTTTGTGCATCTTTGCATCTTGAATTGCTTCAAGTAATGCCATGAAGAAGTTCTTTACAGATTTCATAGCATGTCATCCTCAGTCAAAAATTGCTTAGTGGATTTTTTAGTTTTGGATTCAGCATCCTTAACTTCAATCTTCTTAGGCTTCTTATGTTCTGGAATGATTCGTTCCAAAGCAATCTTCAACATGCCATTAATCAAAGCGGCATCTTGAATTTCGATTTGGTCATCAAGTGCAAATGTGCGAGTGAATGCACGATTAGCAATACCTCTGAACAAGAAATTGTCTCCATCATCTTTTGTGTTACCAGCAACAATTAATTTGTTGTCTTCAAATGTAATATCAATTTCTTGCCTACCGAAACCAGCAACCGCAATTTCAATGACATAGGTATTGTCACCAGTCTTGCGGATGTTGTAAGGTGGGTAGTTAGGAATATTCTTAGTCACATCATCATGTATTTTTGCTAGTCGATTAAATTGGTCATCGAAGCCAACAAAGAATTTATCAAAGTCTTTGAATCCTGCACCGCCAAAGATAGCGGGAATTGGTGTGTGTCCCATATTGTATCTCCTCTTACTTAGTTTTTGAAAACGCTTTTTTAGCGTCAAAAGTGTATGCAGAAAGCCCAAGAGTTGTAAAAAACTTATTGACTTCTACTGCAACAGCTTTTGCGTAAAGTGTTTGCGCTTCAATGAAAGTATTGAGGGGTTTTGCAAGTTCTTCATTCGTAACGAATGTTTTGACGAATTGCGTTTTTGTGCCTTGAAAAGTATCGATAGCACTATTGATGTTTTGTAACATAGTTTCTCCTATTAAGCGAGTTAAAAAATTTAATACCCCGAAGGCGTATCATTAATCCTGCTTACTGAATACAGGGGTACCATAACGTTGTACCAGCCTTAGACGCTCCTAAGGTAGAAGAGCCATTTACGTTCCCATCCCTGAGATACGTTTATTTATAAGGCTTACGCCTGTCCAACCATTCTGCGTGAAACAAAATATGTTGTGTTACCTTCTGTGTTTGTTGCTGTACGAACCTTGTAGCCAAACTGGCGCAAGTCGCTCATACGGGCACGAAGGTTTTTAACGCCAAACAAAGACCTTGCTTGCGGTGCGGAGATTCCACGACCTGTACCACGCAAGTATGATACCAAGAGTTCTGTCTGTGTTTTGCTAGAATTTACAAATGCCATTTTATATACCTCATCAAATAATGATAAAAAATTGAACTAAGAATTATTTCTTAGCTTCTGGTTTAGCTTCCGCTTTATTAGCTTCTGCTTTTTTAGCCTCTGCTTTTGCGGCTTTCTCTTTTGGAGTAATCACTTTAGGATGTGGTTTCTCTTTAGAGTCTGCTTTAGCGGCAGGTGCTGGTGCTGTTGTTGCAAGTTTGTCAGCAGGTTTTGTTTCTGCTGGTTTGTCTGCCGCAACGGCAACTAGGGAGAGAGTAGTTAGTGCTACTGCTGTCAATACTTTCATGGATTTCATAGAATCTCCTAATTTGTTTTGAGATAACATTATCTCATAATATACAACGTTTGTCAAGCCTTAATGGTTGACCTAATCATCCATGCATGTTTGTTAAATGCATCTTGTCTGTCTGCCATGAAGTTGCTTATGTTATGGCACATCTCTTGTTCTGCCAAATGATAAACTCTCATGTTGCTAGTATTCATAATTTGAATATCATCCAACAGTCTCTGCATCATCACTTCTGCTGGCGGCACAGTTTCGTCACCTTGAATTTGTGATAGCTGAATAAAACGATTAAAACTTCCTGGTGCATATGAATCCAATGTTCGAATCTCTTCTGCAATTTTATCCACAACACCATACACTTCAGTATAAATGTTTTCTAAGAATTCGTGATACTGAGGAAAGTTAGGACCAGTTATGTTCCAATGGTAGTAATGTGCCTTCAAATAAAATGCATAATGATTCGCCAAAGACACTTTTAGTGATTGTACTAATTCTTCCATTTAATTTTCTTCCCTCTTTTTATTTCCGATATTATATTTAGCAGTCAAGAGCCATTCATTTTTTTCTTTATAAGATATGATTTTGATTTGAGACAATGGTGCTATAGGTTCTTCAACATTTGTTGCTTTAGGAACAATTTCAATTAATCCCCATTCGGCCAATAGCTTTGCAATTGTGTTTCTTCTCGCTAAATCGTTCTCTTCAAAGTCAGTTGGTTTGCCATCTAGTGCAAATAACTCTTTAAAATGTACAATATAATATTTACCTTTTTTATGTAAAATGTGACATGACTGGTATAGGGTTTTATCTTTACGTGATGCAACGCCAATACGGGTTAGTGTCTCTTTTACTTTTAAGAAATCGTCTTCTTGTTTTAATCTTACTTCAAGTAAGTCTTCAATGTTCACCGCCATTCTTTTTCTCCTTGGACTTCACGCCACCTTTTTGTATTTTTTGTTTCATCATCTGGAGTTGGTCGGACGTTATAAGATTCTGCACTTGTTTAGCCTTAGCATAACTATAGCCAAAATATTCAGAAATCACATTAATGTCTTCAACTACTTCATTCTTAAACCACTTGCTAAAGCGTTTTCGTGGCCTGATGGTATTTAGTAAATAGAGAAATTGAGGTTTGTTGTCTAGAAGATGACGGCTATTCATCTCATTTGCATAGAGTACGGTGTCGGAAAAGTAAGATAGTCCTTTATTAACGATGTACGCATTGTACGTTTTTTCGGCTAGTTCATCATTGTCAGTACCAACCATCATGTTTTCTTTTGACTGGTTGATAGCATTTAGATAATCAAATGGTGTCATAATAGAAATTTTCAAAAACGTGTTCTGTCCCAACAAGATTTTTGGGACATTTTTTAATTAATTCATCAAATGTGAATACGGTTGCATAGTAATTTTCTTTACCATTGTCTATTGATTTCCAATCATCTTCTTTTAAATTACAAGTGCTGATGTAGAAAGATATTCCTGATTGTCCATATATTGTTCTAGTCAATTCTTCCCATACAACAAGAACGTATTGTGCAGGACGTTTGGAATACTTACCACCCATCCACTTAATAGACTTTTGATTCTTAGTCACTTTAATTTCAACTGAATGGTCGTTATCATAAAAATATAAATCTGGCTGATGGTCGTGTGAATCTTTTCGGACTTTAATACCATTGCTGAGAAAATGTTTCTCTGATTCAGAAACAAATAAACTAGATACAATTTCAGATTTTAATTTTGTTCTGAAATCATATTGGAAAATTTTATTTGTTGCTACCGAAACATTTTTTGCAATTGTCTGCCAATCAGAATCGGAAAAGTCAAATGTGTAATCACTTGAATTCACAGTCAACCATCACTTCAGTTAAGAAAGCAACAAAGTTAATTTCTTGGTCAACGACAAATGCAGACTTGTATTGATAGTCAGCAAGCAATAAAACCATACGTGGAACAGAATCGGGCTTCAAACATTCATTGCTGTTATCAAAGATTCGTTTGAATAGTACTGATGGTTCATTGTCTAGATTCTCTGCAACCCACTTACGCATACCTGTGAAGTCTTTTGCTTTCAGTCTTTCGACTAATGACTTGAAATTGTCACTTGAGATATTTGCGAGAATACCTGTATCAATCTTACCTGTAGCGGAGTAGCGTTGCAGTTCATTAAGAACACGCCTCCAATCAGGAAAGTGTTTCATAATAAGTTCAGCAACAACCTTCTCTTCAAACTCTACGTTTTCTTTTTGTAGAATGCCAGTCATACGTTTCATAAAACGACCAGCAAGTTTTGGCTTGTCTGATGCGTTTATCTTAAACTGTACAACAGAGCATCGGCTGTGAAGAGGTGCGATGATACGATTGAGAAAGTTGCAAGTAAGGATAAAACCACAATTAGCAGAAAACTCTTCCATGAAGTTCCTGAGTGCGGGTTGAGTAGATTGAGGATTAAGGTAATCAGCCTCGTCAAGTATGACATATTTTCTTCCGCCAGAAAAAGAAACGGTCGATGCAAAGTTTTTAATCTCATTGCGTAGGGTATCAATATTACCATTCATCGAACCGTTAATAACAATATAAGTACATCCAAGTTCTTCAAGCATAGCCTTGGCGATAGTAGTTTTACCAACGCCAGGACCGCCTGTAAGAATTAGATTGGGAACGTTCTTTTGCTCAACGAATTGTTGAAACGTAGCCTTTAAGTCTGCCGGAAGAATTGTGTCTTCAACAGTTTTTGGTCGATACTTTTCGACCCACAAGAAATCTTGTAGCATGTATTCACCTTATCATAACATAAAAATATATTCTAACACATTGCACGTTAGAATGCAAACTGAGTGTTACTTAGCCACACTCTCATAAAGGGTTTCAACATCGTCTTGCTCTTGTTGTACCTCGGTGAAGTTTTGTTTGTGATAAATCTTTGCAAGTTTGCGAGTATACTTTTTAGGCAACTCAAATTTATCTTCTACTGTAGTGAGAATGTCTTTAATCAAATCACGTTCCGCTTCAATGCGAGTGAGTGAGTTTGAAATTTCGACAAGTGCATCCAGAATCTTTTTACGGTCCTCTGGAGAAGACGGAACAATCACGTTACTCATAATATTAACCTTCGTACTTAGAGCCAGCTTCAGTAGCAATCCAATATTCAATTTGGTCTGTCGCATGTTTGAAATGCGAAATGCCTTTAGACGAAATAGATACATCATATGTACCAGCAACCATCTTAAGATTTTCTGTATTGAAAATCAATTTGAAGTTTGCACTAGTCTCGCCAACTTTGATTGAAAAATTATCTGAATCTGCATTCTTAACATCAAGTGCAGAAATAGAGATTTCACTACCATCACCAACAACAGCAATGTTTGGAAGACCTAAGATGCCAGACAACTTCAATACTTGATTCATATCGTCTTTTGTCAATCGGAAATTCACTTCGGCATTTTCAATCTTAATTTCTTTTGCAGGTGGTGCAACAATCATAGACTCATCTGCAAGCCCATAAGTTGTTTTGGATGTTCCAGATTTGATTGTGATGTTGTTGTTATCTGTATTGACAGCAATCTCAGGGTCTGATAAAGAACCACAGAGAGACAAGAAACGATTCAAGTCATAGATGACAAAATCTTTCTCGAATGTTTCTGTTACTGTAGCTTTGCCAAGTACGTTCTGTCCTTTGGAGATAGTTCGTACCACAGAGCCTTCTTTAAATTGCATACCAGCATTAATGGTTGCAAAGTTTTTCAGAACGTTAATTGTTGATTCACTTAATTTCATTTTGTTTTCCTTCATTCAAGTCATGTACGTGTAGCATGATTATAGCATAGTGTAAAATTTTTAGCAAGTCTTTACGATTCCGTCCATCCTTCTTGCCATACCTTTGTGCATATTTCAGCACGTTTCCAATACAGAATCCTTCACCGTGTCCTCCATCGATGATGAATTCTGTTGCTTGAAATTTATCACGGGAGTAATGTTGCCCGTATGTTCCGTCAATATAAGACTTCAGTTCTTCCAAAGTCTTATCTTCATTATATCGATAGTCTATCATTTTAAACTTGCAGATACATTTCGTTTCATAACATCATCACCAGCAGTAGGTGACACATTGATAGCCGCAAGTGCTTGTAGCGAACCACCAAAGATATAACTACCAGCGTGTTTCAAACGTAACCATGGAAGTAACCATACTTTACCACCAGCTTTACGCATCCATTGACAGAACATGTAATCTTCTGAGAGATAACGTTTTGTATCTGGACAAATAACGCAATCAAAGTAAGCCATGATTTCTCTGCTACCATCAAAGTTTGCAGTACGCACATGGTCTGGTTTGTAGCTTTGACTTGGAAATGCTTTGTCGTATTTGTGAAGTGCTTCACGGGTAATCAACATAAAGCCTGTACCGCTTTCTTTCACTTCAATTGGTTCGTCAATTCGGAATTGAGTTACACCATCTGCTGGATTGAAAACAAAGTCACCAACAAACTCTTCCAATTGATTTGGATTCTTGTCAGCATAACCTTTGTCAACTGCGACTTTAATCTTCTCCCAAGAAATTGCTTTCTTTGGATATGGACCACAAACAACATCCATGTCATCACGGCTTGCCGCAAAGTGCATCATCACCAAAACGTCTTGTGGCTCAAAGTGAATATCGCTATCGATAAAAATCATATGGTCATAACCACTACGAACAAACTCATCTGTCAAATAATTTCTAGCACGTTGCACTAGTGATTCGTTGAAGATGAAAAACAGTTTAGCCTCAATACCATATTTGGTACAGAGAATCATAAGGTCTGTAATTGCTTTAGTGTAAGCACCATGGCATTGTCCGCCATACATTGGTGTTGCGATAAAAAGTTTCTTGGTTCTTAGTTTTTGAATATCAAGTTCAAATTGCATAATCTCTCCATGTTTAATAAAATTATCTCACTATTATATATAAAAAAAGAGGCTACGTCAAGTAGCCTCTAAGGCATTACTGCCAGGAGATTTAGAACGGTACGTCATCAACTGCTGGCGCAGGTGTCACTTCCGCAGTAGGATCAATGCCAGCATCAATCTTGGTATACAAATCAAGGAATGAAGTTTTAGTCTCTGCATCAAAGCGGTTGATACAATACTTGATTGCTTCCATCTTATCGTTGAAGATAGTGTAGGCTTCGGCAATGTGAGACAAACGGCGAGTGGAAATCAATTCATCAATAGCACCCTCTTCGAAAGTTTTACGAATGATATCAGCCCATTTCACAAGATTTTCTGCAAATGCTTTGTCATCAATACCGAGGCTGGTAAACAACTTAGTCAAAATCTTTGTTTCAACTTTAGTGTCAGGATATTCCTGTTCTACAGTAATTGGGAAACGCTCAAGGAACGCATCATCAAGAATTGTAGCGGCCATGTAACGACCAGTCTCATCACCTTTACCTTTAGTATTGGCGGTAGCGATAACGTTGAAACCTGTAACTGGTTCAACAAATTCACCAGTCTTCTTAACGAACAAACCTTTGCCTTCAAGTACACCTTGCAAGCACATTAGTTTATTTGAACCACGGTCAATTTCATCAAGAATCAAAACGGCACCAGACTTCATTGCTTGAACAACTGGACCATCAAACCATTTTGTCTCTCCGTCAATCAAACGGAAGCCACCAATCAAATCATCTTCATCAGTCTCAGGTGAAATATTCACACGGAGACATTCAACTTTCAATTGGGCACAGGCTTGTTCGACCATGAAAGTCTTGCCGTTGCCAGAGAGACCAGAAACAAATACTGGATAAAATTTCTTTGATGCAACAATACGTTTCATGTTGTCAAAGAATCCAAAAGGAACATACAATGAATTCACTTTAGGAATAATTGCGCCTTCTTGCATACGTGCAACGGAAGATATTTTTGCAATTGCTTTTGCAACAGGAGCCATGATGGGTTCGGAGATTGGCATAGAAGGAACTGGATTGGATTTGACTAGTGCAAGTCCAGCCATGTTAACGTTAAATTCTTGGAGGGGCAATTGATACTTGCCACGACCAACTCGGTACTGGTCGGCTTCAAGCCAGAACTGACGTTTGCCGCCAGTCTCTTCAGAAAGTGTCACCAATTGTTGGCGGGTCACAACGGCACCAAAACGTTTTGCGGCTTCGGTAACGAATGCAACTTTTTCACTTTGCGTAATCATAATATAATTTGCCTTTCAGTTAAAAATCAATTTCAATACTAGTAGTATAACAGAGTATTTATGGTAGGTCAAGGGTTATTTGAATTGTTGTTTTTACGCAACATCAAGCAATTTCCTTGATTACCTTAGAGAGAAGAACACGATTAGTCAAACGGTTTTGATTCATTTTCATAAATGCACCTTTCAACTTACGTGCGGAAATATCTTTGGCTTCACCAAGAATGTCTGATAGCGAATCATCATCGGTAGACAAATCTTCACCACCAGGGATCAGAAAATATTCTGAGTAGCCATATCCATTGACAGAGAAAAACTTTTCATTACGGAATTGTTTGTATCCATCGTCTGTCATTATCATGTTGAAACGTGACATTGCATTTTGGAAGTAACGTCTGCTTTTTGGCAGAATGTAGAATCCAATCAAATTGCAACCAGTACGATCCTTCAGAATTTGCAACAGAGTTGGTGTTACACCTTTGTCACTTACACGATAATTCTTTGCGGAATCTTTGTCTTCAATGTAAGATACTGAACGATAGTCAGAAGGTCCGATACGGGTTGAACGACTATCGCCAGATGAAGTCCACATTGTGCTACTGTCTTCGCCATCAGTTAAAAAGATAACATTCACGATTTCAGACCGAGTACGTTTACGAAAATCATTCACAACATTAGATGCGACTTGAATTGTTGCATTCAATGGAGTACCACCAAGACCCATACCTTCTTTGATATAACTTGATTTGTAATTTCTACGATAACTTGTATAAGGCTTGTATGCATCGGCAACGTTCAACAAATCATTTGCAAATTTGCGATACGTTTGGTTTTTCATACTGCTAGACAAAATGTTCATCAAAGAAAAATAGTCAATGTCTAATTGATTCGGTTCCATATCAATAGATTGATTTGGTCTGTCTATCAAATTCTTTCGATACTCAGTACTGAATGCATAAACATCAAACGGAATATTCACTTTGCGACAGAATGTTGCCATTGTAATCAACTGTTCGATTGTGCCAGACATGTTGTCTACCATAGAACCAGACCAGTCAATGAACATCACAATGCCGTGATTCTTACCTTGTGCGACTGCACCAATCTTACGGAAGATATCGTCATTGAATTTGTAAGTGTGCAACTTGTTGGTGTCAAGTGTACCAGTATCAGAGACTGTCACACGGCGCAACTCAGCCGCTTTCTTTTTCATTTCGAATTCTTTTACAAGATAAGCAATTGGATTCTTATTCTTGGCTTCGAATTTCATCAACAGACTAGCATCATAACGCTCATGCGCTTCCAACTCTTCATTATCAAAGAATGACTCATCAAAGAATTTTAAATCTTTGAATGGAATAACATAATTCTTTAAATCGATTTTCTTTTGGCTGACAATCTTACCAACATTAATTTCTTTTGTTTCTGCAAGACCTTTTAATGCTTGTTGAAATTTTTCATCCGTTACAGATTTAACTTCATCACCATACACCTTTAATTCGTTAGGCATTGCCTGTTCGAATGTTGGCGTATTAGAATATCCATTGTCAAAGTTGTCTTCCGATTCAAAATCATCATCACCGTCATCGGATCCAGAATCATAATCATTCGGATTTTTGTCTTCATAGTCTTCAGTATCATCACCACCGAAAATATCATCACCAAAATCTTCATCATCGAATTCGCCATTCTCTTTGCGTTTTTCGAATTCTTCTTTAGCCTCTTGGCGTTTTTGGTCTAACTCTGCTTTGCAAAACGCATATAAACGTTCGGTGATATCTTTCACTTGCTCAAACGAATCTGCCTTTTCAACTTCGTTGACGTACAACATTTCTTCAGCATTGAATTTGATGCCTGCAATAGCACCAAGTTTAAAATGCAAATTAATTCTGTCAATCAACATAAATTCATTTACATCTTGACCTTTGATGCCAAAGAAATCACGTTCAGTAAATTGACGATAAGCAATAGCCATTGGTTTACGCAAACCTGGATATCTGTCTTTCATTCTACGTTCGATACGTGCATCTTCAATCACATTCAAGAATGTAGAGAATGCAGAACCGCCAGCCTTAGCAGACTCAACGTATGATTGTGGTGTGTCTAATGCGTGACCCACTTCATGCCCGACCAAGAGGTCTGTCATTTCAGGTGTGGTGTCATTCATAATAGGAAGAGTAAGACGGCGATTCACGATATCGAATGATGCAGTTTGCACCTTGCGATACTCTACCGAAATATTCTCTGTAGCAAGTAACTTTGCTAAAGTGGATTTTGAAATTTGTGTATTAAGCATGTATGTATCTTAACTCAAGTGGATTAAAATGTCAAGCGGTTTCTGCAACGGGCTGTTGTACAATGGCAACAGTCTTGGGACGGATGATAACTGTCTGTGGCACTTCAATATCGTTTTGTTTATAGTAGCGGTGCATTTTTACAGTAGCGGTAATTGTTGCAGTTTCACCTTCAGCAGGAAAATCTGCATTGCCGCTGAATACAATTACGTTGCCATCGGCATCTTCACATATACGGAGAAGACTGGTGCCAGAATCAGCCCAGTAAAATTTGGGACGGTCAACGACAATTGCTTTTTTAACTGTTAGAGTAACAGTAATCTTTCTCTTTTCGGTGCCAACGAATGTACGGGTTGCGTTTTTCTCTGCGGCTTGTGCAATCCATTGTGCTTTGCGTTCGGCTTGGGTGGTGATAGACTTACGTACAGCAAGGACTTGTTTTTCTGTCAACTTGCCATAACTGTTCAACGCACCAAGAAGGTTTGAGTAGAAAGAATTTCTCTCAGAATTGTTAACAAGGAATTGAACGATATCGCCAGCATCAGGATACGTTTTGTAAAACGTTTTGGTGGCATTGTTTATGATGTTGCGCTTGATAGCGGCTTCATATGCGGCAGGATGTTCAACGTATGACATAAGTTCCTCTGTAATCTCAATCTATATATAGAGTATAGCACAGTAGGAACGAATGTCAACGATTATTTGATGTAGTGTTGCACTAAAACAACACATTTGTGTGAAATAAAGGGCTTTTTCTTAAAAAGACAGTAAAAAACCTTTTAAAATCAACAGGTTACGGCTTGTAAAAAACAAAAATCGGTTCATACTTCAACCACATCCCGTTCACCTTGCAAAAATTCTTTGCTTTTGGCAAGCCAGTGTCAGGGTCGATACGATTGCCGCCTGGCATTTGTGCTAGTGCCATCTTAACGACACCTTTGAATTGCATACCGAGTGATTCCAAAATGTCTTTGCTATCTTTTTCAAGTGGTAACATGTCAGCACCAAACTTAGCATCAGCAATATTCCACAGTAAGTATCTGTCATTACGCAAATACTCAACAGCAGTCTCTAGCGTTGGACGCAAGAAGCCTTCACGCCATGCATCATAGCCAGTAAACTTTTTATATGATTGCGTTGGGTCTTCACTATACGCTTCCTTAGCAAAGTAAGGAGGGCTAGTGAACACCATATCTAATTCGCCCTTGTACTTTTGGAACGAACTATCATCTCGGACAACTTCAGAACCAAGTTGAAAAACTTCGTAAGTGTTGGACTGTTCAAACAAAACTCCTTCGTTCTTTGCGGAGTTATAGAACTCAGCCAAGTCGGCATATTTAGTACTAGGACTGCCGCTATCGCCAACAATACTGTGGTCGGTATTAGGATCAGTACCCACATAGTGTAAAGGAAGAGAAGTGCGAGAAGCCATAGCACCCAAAATACGCCCACCCCAACCAGAAGAGGGATCGTAAACAACAATTCTATCTTGGTTCTTAACGTGTCTAGTAAATTTTTCATAGAGAAGTTTCGCAGTCAATGGTGGAAAGTTAACAGCATATTGGCACCACGATACACGGAATGCTTTCAAGCCGACAGGAAAAATCTTTTGTCCATACTTGTACATACGCAGACGATACTTCTTTTGGTCATGCGACTTAATGTTCATTGTAGATTTAGATGGAAGTGTCTCTAAGATATCTTGCGTTACTTCAAGATACTTTGCATCTTTAAGTTTTTCATTGTAGCCGCTATACTCTTCGTCATCATCACGACTCTCTACCCAATAGTCATAACCATATTGACGAATGTTGTTTTCTTCAAACCAACGAACAAAATCATTGCCATTCTTAAACTTTACATTATAAGAACCAACGTTGATAATCTCATTGACTTTAACTGTATTTGAATATGCATAGAATGAATCACGCTTGAAGTGTCGCTTAGAATACTTCAATGTCTTCTCAAGCAATTCATCTTTTAGAAAGTGGTCATAGATTGAAAGCCCATCGTCATTCTTTGTATAGTTAATGCGTGTCTTCATCATAGTTGGGAACCATTGATTAGCGGCATTGCCAACTACACTAGTGTTTCTGATTACATCTTTCTCACCAGTCAATTCATCAACATGTTCAAACTCATGCACAGAGAATCCATACATCTCTTTGAATTGTTTTTTGATTGCACCTTCATCCCAACCAACTCTTGGTGGTTGACCCATAGTGTCCCATGAGTGTACGACTGCTTTACGCAAATCGATGAACCATTGACGAAATTCGTCTTCACTCATCCATTGCACTTCTTCAAATGTCTTGTTTGTTTCATGGTTCAATAACCAATCATTACGTTCATAAAAATGTTTTGTCATGTTATTTGTTTTACTGTTATTCCACATTTATTTAGGAAACTGATACCTGCATCATCACGATAGTCTTCGGCATAGAAGACTTCTTTAATACCTGTTTGAAATATCATTTTAGCACAGTCTATGCATGGAGCGCAAGTGATAAACATACTTGCACCATCACCACTTTCGGTAGACTTTGCAAGTTTTGCAATTGCATTAGACTCGGCATGGAGAACCTCTGGTCGAGTTTTAAGTTCTTTACTGAAATGATTGTAGTCATATCTAGGATCACTAAGATGAACATCGGCAATATATTCACAATTATTATCCCATCCGCTTGGCATACCATTGTAGCCAATAGAGATGATTCTGTCATCTTTAACAACAACAGCACCAACTTGTTTGCGTCTAGCAGTACTCAATTCGGCAAAGACTCTTGCAGTCTTCATGTATGCGCCAAGATATTTGTCTTTAATCATCACAACGTTCTATATAATTAAAATTAATCAAGCATCTAACCTTTTGGTCAGTACATGTTGTTCCAGTATGGAGAGTGTTTTGGTCAAAAATAACAAGTCGATTTCCAATAGATTCAATTTCAGTACCATCTTCAAAAATTGTCACACCATTGTTGGTGTTCACATAATATATTGCAGTTTTTCTTCCATTAGATTTACTGTTAAAATCGACATGATAGTCAAACACATGTCGCACATCAGTTCTAGTATTTAAGTTTGCTTTAATGCGTATAAGTGCCTCAGGATTTAAATATCTTACAATAGGCTCAACAATTTGAAATAGTTCGCTTCTTACAGCATAGTCTCTATAAAATAAATGAGTAAATTGATAATCGTTTAAATTGAACGATTCCGATACTTTAAAATTATTGTAGAACCAAGGAAACATAGCTTGTTCTAAAAAATTATTCTTAGTTGATACATACAATTCTTCAGGCAAAACATTATCAATTATTTTATATTCACATTTCATTTTATTCATTCTTCTCTAAGTTGTTTTTGGTCAAAACGTTTTTCTTGAATCGTTTTTTCTTTCCACACTTTTCTAGGATTTGCACACATCACACAATTTGGATTTCCACAATCTAATACATGATGTTTGGCCAATTGATGAGGAGATTCAACTGGTATATTGTATGCTTTAGCAATTCGTAATTGCTTTCGTATTGCATTTTCGTCTTCAAGTAATCTCTTAGAATGTTTGAATTTATCTTCTTCTGCACTCATGGTAATCTCCATTTTTAATAGTAACTAAACCAACCAGTTATAACATATTTTTCTTGCGTAAGAGATGTTATACCCCTATGAGTATGGGTCCAATCTGCTGGCCATATTAAAGTTTTTCCTTTTTTAGCTTTCACTTTAATATTTTGATGAAAAAATTCTGTCTCTCCTTCATCGTCAACATCATTAAGATATGTCATAAACACAAGATGCCTATACGTTCCTGGAAAACCACTATTACTACGTTCGCAATGATATGCTAAATATCCTTCAGTTGGATTATAGTGTTGAATTGCTATATTTTCACGAATAGACCATCGGCCCATGTTGGCACTAAATGGATATTTGTGCATATACACATCAACAACCTTTTGCAATGCTGTTACATATTTTTGACCCAAGTCATTTTGAATTAACTTAACATCAGTTGAAATTTTAACCTTTGAGATTTTAGGAATTAAATCAGAACCAAGAATTAGACCTGGATTTTTATCGGAAGATTTTTTATGAAAATTAATTAAATCATCGCATATCGACAGGTCTTCAATATAGTGTTCTAAAATAAAATTATTCATTACGCTACATTCCAGATTAGTGCGCCTGGTTTCCCGCTACTCACTACAAACTGCCAAAGTTTAGCATCGTAGTATTTTTCAGATGGATATGGAGGTGCTTGACTCTCTTCAACCACTTGGTCATACTTGTAAGGTGAACGCATAGTAATAGCACGACCCTTCTCATAGTCACTCATCTTGTGTCCAATCTCTACTGCATATGCAGGCACATCAGGAAATGCCATTTGCAATCCACGATTCAATGTTCCGCTTGATGCAACAGTCCAAATCTCTGTTGGCTTGATATTTAAATCTCTAGCAACTTTAACAATTGATGCAAGCACAGATGGATGTTCTAATCCTAAAGGCAAGCATTGTCTGCGCTTTGTATCTTCTTCTTGATAACGTCTTGCTTTTGCTTTTGTCACAGTAAGCATACCATTGTCAACCCAATGAATCGTGCCTCCAAGGTCAAGCACTCTTTGTTGATGCCATGTAGGTTCTTTGCGTTTAGCCATAAAGAACGTTGCTTTTTTTCCATAGAGATTACACACATACGTTAATGATATAGGACCCCAACCAACTTTGTTTGCGCCGCCAAAGACCCATTCATCACATTCGGTAGTCTTTACCAGATGGTCGATGAATCGACTCTTACTTCCATACTCTAATAAGTCATCACGCACAACATGAAAGCCATGGTGCATTTCAACTATCGGTGCAGGGTTTGGGTCTTTCCATCCTTCTATTATATCAGAAATTTCTGACGGATACAAGCGACTCATACAGTTCTCCTTCAGAAATTACGTCTATGACTAAATGAATTCTATTCTCTGTTCCATTGTTGACTGCTTGATGCGGCTTACGGGTATCTAAGAACCACAAGTGCCCAACTTCCATATGAACTTTTTGTGCATTACCTTTTGTATCCCATACAGTAAAAATCATGTTTGGATTGGTAATGATTGGAATATGCAGTCTTGCAAGTTTGCCTTTAGAGCCACCAGAGTCTTTATCAACTTGGTCTGTGTGCCGTTCGAGTTCTCCACCGCCAGGTTTCAATTGCATGAAACGAACACGATGCACTTCTTTGTATTTACTTAGCAACTCACGCACTTCAGGAAACATATCGTAAAGTGGTGTGTCTTGCAATTCAAATTTTACATCTTTGTTTTTTTCTTTCCAGTCATCACTCATCTCTGAAGGTTTTGTAATGAATTCTGGTTCTGGACGATAACCACGTAGTGACAATGCAGACCATGCTTTGTCTTTGTTGTAGTTACTGTAATGATTTGTGAATGCAGGTAATGTTGTTAACTTAGCAGAAACAGATTCAATAAACTCTGATGTGATTGTACCAACATTCTTGATGCTTAGATATTCTGTTGATTCTACTTTAGGAAACGAACGTGGAATAGGACTGTTACTCTTAAAATAAATTGCATATACTTCTCCGTATGTTGTAATCTTCGGGCCAACGTAACAGAAACCTAACTCTTCAGCCAATGCACAATGTGCTTTATTTTCTGCCCATACGGTTAACCAAAAATTGCTTCCTGACAATACAGAAATTTGTTGTTTGATAGTATTGATGTTGCCCGAAAGTTTTCCAATCGAAACATCACCCTTTACTTTTGTTGCAATAACTGTGTCACCATGCATTGTAATGTCTGATGCAACTTTGTTTACTGTTACGTCAATCATTGCGTCACCAAGCAAAACAAGAGTTCCTTTTTTCAAAGACTCTGCAATGTTATTCTTCTTATACTTTGCAAAAGGAGATAACGTATATGCATTGTAGTCTGCATACTGCGCTTCAAGCCCCTTTAGATAGTCTATGTCATATCCATGTTGCCAAGGTTTCATTTTTTTACCTTACGTTTTAAAATCATTCTCTTACGCATAGCACGTTGTGATTCAAATGCTGAAGCCTTTTGAGTATACACTTTTCCAAGCATATGGTCAAACTCATGCTGTGCAATTCTTGCTGTCATGCCAATGAACTGTTCAGTTCTCATTTCGCCAGTTTCATCTTGAAAACGAATGCGTACTGAGTCTGGACGTTTAACGTTTAGATACAGTAAAGGAAAACTCAAGCATCCTTCTTTCATCACAAGTTCTCTGTCTGAAGTATCAACAATTTTTGGATTGAATACTGCATATGGTTCGTTGCCAGTTCTCATGACAAAGACACGATATGGTTTCCCGACCTGATTTGCTGATAGTCCAAGCCCATCACTCTTAATCATCTTATCGTGTAATGCTTGTGCAAATTCTTTTGGATCGAATGGTGGGTTTTCAAAATCAAACTCTTTGCATTCTTGCAAAAGAACGGGTGATGTTTCTGGAACAAATTCAAGGTTCATGTGTTTCTCCTAATACATAATTTTCTGCATAATTTTCTGCTTCTTCTAACCCGTTAAAAAATGCAACAAACCAAGACCCTGATTCATTTCGCACTCTAACTTTATAGAATTTTTCATCTAAGTAGACATGTGCTTCTCTGTCTATATCTGTGCCATAATATTCACTCAATATTTTCATTTTGCAATCCTCGAAAAATTATTTACTTTTTCAAATCTAATCACGTTGGCAAACTTGTCTTGTAGAATATCACCTTTGTGTGATATGACAAACAGATTAGAACCTTCAAGCATGTTTAGAATCTTCATCAAATCTTCTGTACCATTTGTATCTAATGATGAATCAAAGATTTCATCAAGTATCAATATGTTTGTGCTGGCGCTGTTCTTCAACTTAGCAACAGCACGCCATGTTAACATCAATGCCATATCGATGCGTTGTTTCTCACCTTCGCTGAATGATGCATACGTAAAGTCATCACGATGGCGAGACTTGATTGTCTCTTTGAATGATTCATCCAAATTGAAGTTCACAAAGAAGTCCAATGAAGCAAGATACTTGTTAACTAACTTGTTAATCACTGGTATGTATTGACGAATAATTTTCGTTTTGATGCCTGTGTCTTTCAGTAAGTTTGTTGCAATTTCATAATACAAACGCTCTTCAGCAATAACTTTAATTTCAGATTCTAGTTCGGCTAGTTCTGTAGTCAACGTTGCAAGTTTTTCTTGTTCTGCATTAACATCATCCTTAACAGAATTCAATCGCAAAATCTCTTTATTGATATTGTCGATATGTCTTTGATTTACTCTGACCTCACTCTGTTCAAATGTCAACTGAGAATTCAATGTTTGAATCTGTTCAGCAATTGTTTCAATTTCAACAAGTCTACCATTAACAGAACCAAGTTCATCTCTAACTTTTTTCAACGCATCTTCAACTTCAGATATTTTTTTGTTTCTCTCTTCTACGATGTGCAGTTTATATTCATTGCCGATTGCTTGCTTACATGTAGGGCAATCATCGTTGTTATGATAAAAATCAATATCCGTATTAATCTTTTTGTGTGTCTTTCTCAAACTTTGTTCTAGCGTAGTGAATTTAGATAGCTTTGCATCCACTTTAGATTTGTCTGATATTTGTGTACAGATTTCTGACAAAGTTGTTTGTAGTGCCGTGCATCTAGTTTCACTCTCAACAATCAATGATTGTGTGTTAGCAATGTCTTGTTGCTTAGATAAAATCTGAGTAGCATTGTTCTTGTTCAACGAATCAATAAACTGAATCTGATATTGAATCTTTTCACTCTTCAAGTCTACTGCATACTTTGACTGCGAATGTTTTTCTTTCAGCAAAAGAAACTTATCTTTGAGAACGCTATTCATGCGTGAGAAGATTTGAATGTCTAACAAGTCTTCGATGATAGAACGTCTATCGCTTGCAGATAACTGCATGAATGGAGTAAACGATGCTGACCCCAACAAAACAATTTGAGTGAATGATTTGTAATTGAGTTTGAGAATGAATTTCTCTAGATGTTCTTGATAGTCTTTGACTGCGGCATCTTGATTGACTAGATGACCATTGCAGTAAATCTCAAACACGTTTGGTTTGATACCACGAACAATTTTGTATGACTTGTTGCCTGTGTCAAATTCGATTTCGACAGTACAATCTTTTTGATTGATTGTATTGACAAGCTGTCCTTTGTTGATATTACGAAATGGTTTTCCAAACAGCACAAAGCACAATGCATCAAGCATAGTAGATTTACCTGAACCATTGGCGCCAACAATCAATGTAGTATTGTTGCCATCTAAGTTCAGTTCAGTAAAGAAGTTACCAGTTGATAGAAAGTTCTTCCATCTCAAATTACGAAAAATAATCATTCTATATTTTCTTTGGATAGTGCCTCAACGTAAAGTTCACGCATCAATGTTTTAAGTTTATTAGTGTCTGAAATATTTAGGCTTTGTGTATCAATGAATGAAGAAAGAATTGTCATGGTGTCTTGCGCTTGGTCAATAATATCACTATCAGTTTCTTCATTCGATGCAGTAAAGTCTTCAACAATCGTAACGTCTACAGGACCAAATTTATAAATCTCATCTATCAACTTTTCAAATAGATAAGGATCCTGTTTATTCAAAACAACAACTTTCACATAAGCATTTGCATACTTAGAAAAGTCTATGTCTTTCAAGTCTTCAATCTTTAATTCATTGTCATCATAATTTATCTTATAGAACATTCGATGAGGATTCTCTACGAACGTTGTCTTCATTGTCTCTGTGTCTAATATACCAAAATGCTTTTTGTCTTTGTAATCATTCCAAAACAATTCATAAGGTGCACCAACATACGTGATGTTGTCGTGCTGTGATGGCGTATGATAGTGTCCGCTGTATACATGATTATAGTTGTTTAGAAACTTATAGTCAAGTCCTTCATGGCTATCTACACCACGGAACAATGGGAAGCCAGCAAGTTCAAAGTGTCCCATACACAATGGAGAAGATGTGTTCTTTACAAACTCATAAATTTCTTCTTCATTGCTTTTGCAAATCCATGGTATCATATCGATTTTGATTCCATCAACTTCAAGTGTACCAGGCTTCTGCCATAGTACAATGTTGTGATAATCTCTTAGCAACAAGTCTGGAGAATTAACTTCCAGACTTTCTTTCCAAAAGATATCGTGATTGCCAATCAATGCGTGAAGGGTAATGCCTTCTTCAACGCATCTGTCAAAGAAGTATCTGCGACTTTCCATCAATGAATGGAAGTTAATATACTTTCGTCTGTCAAATAAATCGCCAAGTTGAATAATTGTTCTTACGCCACGCTCTGCCAATTGTGGAAAGAATGTTTCATCATAAAATTTTTCATAGTAAGCATGAAACGCTTTGGAGTCATTTCTAACACCAAAGTGCGTATCACCTAATAGACATATTCTCATACTTTCGTTGCCCTTGCTTCTTCATTGTTGTACCTAAAGACTTGTCAATTATAGCACGAATTGCAGTCAAATGCAAGATAGCGGCATCTCTTAAATCTTGCGGTGACCTTTTATTGTCTACAATCTTTAGCCAATTCTCAAGTTGGGCTGGTATTGGTGTCTGCATTATCGTTCTCCAGAAATTCATCAAATACAGTTTCTGTCTTTTTCTTTCTAGGCTTTGCACTGGCAATCTTTTTCTCTTTATTCACTTCGAATGCTTTGATAAAGTCGCTAATGAATTCTTCGCTGTATGAATCATGCATCACGCCGTTTAGACTTGAAGAAACATATTCTTCGCCATTGTTTTCAATGAGAGAAGTAATGATTAAATTGTCCATGCTCTTATACTTGATGTACAAATGTTTTTTCTCTTTTTGAATTCTTCGCAAGAATGCATAGTAGATGATTTGGGTAAAATATGCAAATGGATTCTTAGACTTCTCAGGATCAAAATTATCAATGTACAGTAGACAGTTTTCAATACCATCAGATACCATATCTTCTTTGAATGTGTAGTTTGCAAAATTTGGCTTACGTGCCAAGTGGGTTGCAATTTTAAACAAGCATTCGCCAATGTACTCAGGTACTCTTGGGCGCTCTCCATTCGTTGCTTCTGCTTCTTTGACGCCTGCACGAAAGACAACCATCTCTTCTAAGAAATGTTCGTTGTTTACGTAATGTTTTACTTTTGCTGGTTTAGCGGTAGTGGTAGTAATAGTCATGTTTCACCTCAGTTAGTTGACAAACACTTGACAATGAGTTATTATTGCTGTGTCCTGTTTGATAAACACTTAATGTAATATATGATTGTTAGATGAAGTCATTGCTACTCTCATCTTATCAATCTCTTCCTTAATTTCAGACATCCTGTCTTCTGATGGACTTTCATTGTCAATCTCATCATCATCAGGCTCATTGTCCAAATCAAATTCGTTATATGCTTCGCCATAAACTCTAACAATTTCTGTAGTAGCTTCTGACACGGAAACAATACTTTGTTTAAAGATTCTAGCAGGAATGCTAAAATTCATAAGTGGATCCCATTTTGTAAGAGATAAACTGTACATGTGTTCATCTCTAGGAACAACAACAACTCTCATGGGTCTATGCACTTCAATGAAGCCTCTACTTTCCTCAACAACATTTCCGATGAGTGTATCACCGTTTGTTAATTTTAGTACTTTGCACAGCATTATTCTTCCTTTAAATTTAACGTATAGATTTTATATTCAAACTTTTCATCGTTGTAGATTTTCATCCGTTCAATAAAATGTTCTAACGTAAAATTCTTCCTACTCTTATAAGTCATGTCATCAGATATGTCATATAGAATAGCTTCTTTTTTATTGTCACCCAAACGCAATCCTCGCCCAATAGATTGTAGTGTTCTAATCTTACTCTTGCTTGGTGAAGCAAAAATAACATTGTGTAGATTACGAATGTTAATACCAGTAGAGAATGTTCCATACGATGCTACGATAATTGCATTCTCTTCTTCTTCAGTAATTCTACGAACTTCTTCTCTTTCATCTACGCCAACCGCACCATGAATAAAGAATACAGGTCTATTTTCTTCTACTGCGTCCTTAATCATATTATACAGTATTCTGCCGTGCTTGTCAACAAATTGATAGAGTAGAAGAGTGTTACCTTCTAAACTCATAGTTAGATTTCTAATGAATCTATTTCGTGACGGCTTACCTATAATGTAATTTATCTCATCTTGATATTTAAAATTCTTACCTAGTTTACACGATTCTTCATTGTGCTTAAGTACCAATGCTTTGATTCTAAACTTAGCTAATCGTCCAGAGTCAATCAATTCTTTTGTTGTTGTAATCTGTTTGACTTTACCGAATAATCCTTCTAAGACTAATCTATGTGTTTGTGTTCCATCTAGTGTGCCTGTCAATCCAAATCTATATTTGCACTCTGTTAGTTTTGTTAGAATAGATATCAACGACTTTGCTTTAAACAAATGCGCTTCATCTCCAACAACTAATTCAAATTCTTCAAACCATTCTTTTGGCATCTTGTAAATTGATTGCCATGTAGATATGACAATGGGGCAATCAGTTTGTTTGCTTGCACCTGACATAATCTGGTGTATGTATTTATCACTCTCAAATCCATAGTCTGCAAAGTCTTTGTATAGCTGTGCGACAAGTGAGATAGTAGGAACAATGATAAGAGTTTTGCAATTTAAATATCTCGCAATGAGATATATGATAAGCGACTTGCCAGATGCTGTTGGTGATACTAATAAGTTTCTTCTACTACGTACTGCATGAATGAATGCATCTATTTGATAGTCTCTGACTTCAAATGGCACACCTAGAGTATCAATAAAGTCTTTTGCTTCTGCTACAGAGAATTCATCATACGTTTCTACTGATTCATCAAACTCAATTGTGTAGTCACGTTCTTTAGCAAACTTTTCTAAGTATGGAATCAAACCATAATAGATTTGTCTGTTCTGAGAATTGAATAGACGTATCTTTCCATCCCACACTTTGTTTTTAAATGCGGGCATGAATTTGTAACCGGGAACGTAGAACGTGAAGTATTCATTCAACTCCATTGCATCGGAGTTCTCACACTTGATGTGTGCGTAGACTTCATCTACTTTTGAGATATAGAGTTTATTGTACACCTTGCGTAAACTTCTTCCATTCTATAGCATTCTTAATCTGAAAATTGCGTTGGTTGAGATTCTTAATGACCTCTTCCAAAAACGCTAACTTTTCTTTTTGATTGATTATGCGAACATTGTTCTGTATAATATCTTTATCAGAGTCAAGGTACATATCAACTTCATTCTTCATCAATCGTTTAACAAAAGGCTCCCAATTGAGTTCGTCAAGTTCTTCTTGTGAAAGTTTTCCATTGTAATACTCATACTTCTTCAAAGATAAATCTTTGCTTTGAAACTCAAGTGCTTTGAGTTTGCGTCTTTCATCAAAATAAATTTTGAGATATTTACTGTGTAGTTCTGGTATCTTCAGAGATGCGATACCTAACTCTGTGGAGTCAACTGTAGCATCTAATCTCCACTCTTCCATCATTTGGTCTAATGTCATATTCAATCCCCATATCAAGTCAATCTAATCATAATAACACATTCCTAGGCAAATGTCAAATGTTTGTTGCTTCGTAGTAAGTATAGTTAAACGTTACTGTAGAGGTAATAAACTCTTGATTATCTACAGAAGAAAATTGCATGTCTCCTAAGTCGGTAGGATATACGCCATAGAATTCAATTTTAAAGTTTGGATTGTTTGCGTTTGTCTTAATGAACAATGTTGCATCAGAAGTTACGCTATTAATCAATTCATCGTTATCTTGCAAGCCGCCTCTCTTATCATACCCTTTTGGATTACCTAGCTTGAATATCCAATTGTAGATTTCATACCACGATTGCATGTCTTCATCAACTATGAATGTTAAAGCTAACGTACCAAAGTTGATTTGATTTCCCGGTAGACTTAATGCAGAAAATGGTGTGTTAACGCTAGTCGATTGTAATGACATGCTTGGCAAGTTTACAGCTTGTACAAAATATGTGAAGTTGGGAATTCGTCTAAGAATAAAATCAAATTTATTATTAGAAAGAAAACTTCTATTTACTGGTGTTGTTGTTAGGGTAGCCATATTATCTCCTCTTGTCTTCTATTTATGCAGACAAAAAAAAGAGGACCCTAAGGTCCTCTTTTCAATACCGATGTGTCTCGGTTTAATCAATTACATCAAGTTCGTAATTGCGATTCTACGATAGTAGATGTTCTTGTTAGCGAACGCTAATGCACCGTCAGCGGCTGAAGTTGCAAATGGGTTTGCGACCATACCGTAACGTGTTTTGAAACCAATCTTTGGTTGGAATGTGTCTTGACCAACTGCACGAACCATTTGCAACGGAACGTATGGGCAGTAGAACAAGCCAGCATCAAAAGCTGAAGTGCCTTTGTAACCGATTGTTGCATAGTGTGTACCAGATGTTGCGGCAAAATATGGATCGATATAAACCTTGATACGACCGTTCAATACACCAGCGAATGTGTTACCTGTGTCATCAACTTGCAAGTTGTTTGCAAGTGCTGGAGTGTAATCTAATACACCAGCCATTTGCAATGCAGATGCTACGTCTGAAGAACAGATAAGCACGTTACCTTTACCACGGCGAGTTGCTTTAGCAATTGCGTTAGACTCACGCTCTAATTGGAACATCAAGCCTTTGAATTTCTCAACAGACCAACGACCGTTAGCATCAACGTCAAGGTTGAATGTACCAGCAGTTGTAACGTTTTCTTGTGCGCCGATTGTAGCTGTCAAGTTAATTGTACGAACAACTTCACGGTTGATTTCAGCTAAAATTTCTGTAGAAAGAATGTTTGCTAATTCTTGTTCAGCATCCAAACCATGGACTGCTTTCAAGTCTTGTGCAAGTTCCATTGTGTATTCTGCTTTCAAAGCACGGCTCTTAGCAGTAACAGCAATCTTTTCGATGGAGAATGCCATCTCTTGGAATTGGTTACCGGCTGCGTCACCTAATGCTTCAGCAAGTGTTGTAGTCATACCAGTACCACGTGTGTACTCTGTACCAGCAGATAAGTCAGCAGGTGAAGAACCTGTTGAAGATTGTGTTGTATAACCGCTACCAGCAGAAGAGAATGCTGTGTTTGCTTCGTTGAACAATGCTTCTGTACCGCCTTGTGTTGCATAGCGTGAACGCATTGCAAAAATCAAGCCTGTTGGACCTGTCATTGGCTGAACACCGCAAATATCGTATGCGATTAAGTTTGGTGCAGAACGGCGAACCAAGCTAATTAAAACTGGATCATAAATGTCGATTGAGCCATCGCCTGCTACAGATGAAGATGCGCCCATTGCGTTAGCAGGTGCGGCTTCAGAAAGTAACGATGTTTGATTGCGGTAACCACCAGAACCCTGTGCATCTTCACGGCAAGCACGTTCTTGATTCTCAAGAAGTTGTGCCGTTACGGAACGCTTGTGGGAATCCTTGATTGCGGCTAAATCGCCATGGTCAAGAACTGGTGCCCATTTTTTTAAAAGATTTTCTACGCTCATGTTTTTCTCCTTTGAGTATTGTTTAATTTATTTATAAAAACTTATTTCTTGAGTGTTCTAGAAATATTTTGTACATAGTGGTTCATTACTGGAGTGAATGATTCTTCAATAGTAGAAACATCATCGTCCATTGGAGCCGCTTTTTTAACTGTATCTTGTGAAGATTCATCAAAATATTTCTTTTTTGTTAAAAGA
>Ga0209191_1000474_pt1 | contig 31295 bp, 29 predicted proteins | sample S_130626_EF_Meta_FD_187320 | JGI IMG/M metagenome (GOLD analysis project Ga0209191, IMG submission 187320) | Freshwater microbial communities from Lake Simoncouche, Canada to study carbon cycling - S_130626_EF_MetaG (SPAdes) (version 2) | ecosystem: Environmental > Aquatic > Freshwater > Lake ...
AAAATAATGTGATTTTGGGAGCAGGTGCCAGAATCATTGGAGATGTGAATATTGGTGAGGGCTCACGAATTAGTGCCAATTTAGTAGTAACGAAAAATGTTCCAGCACGCTCAAGCCTAGAAAGTACTGAGTTCTACTCCATTTAGTTAACACGGCTGTAACGTGCATTTGTAAGAATGTCTCTTATGAGCACCGAGATCAGCAAGCAAGAAGAGTTCGTTCTTCGCACCCTTGAAGAGCGCAATATTCGCTTTGTGCGTTTGTGGTTCACAGATGTTTTGGGATTCCTTAAATCTGTGGCAATTGCACCAGCGGAGTTAGAGAATGCTTTTGCTGAAGGTATTGGCTTTGATGGTTCTGCAATTGAAGGCTTTGCACGCGTGACTGAGTCAGATATGTTGGCAAAACCAGATCCTGCAACATTTTCAATATTGCCTTGGCGCACTGAAGCTCCAGGTGCTGCCCGTATGTTTTGTGACATCGTGATGCCAGATGGAACTCCATCACCTGCAGATCCACGCAATGTTCTTCGTCGCACTTTAGAAAAAGCGGCCAGCATGGGTTACACCTGTTACACCCACCCAGAAATTGAATTTTTCTTATTTAAAGAAAAGCCAGAAGCAGGCAAAGCACCAATCCCTGTTGATCAAGGTGGATATTTCGATCACACGCCTGCAGTGGTTGGTCATGACTTCCGGCGCCAAGCAATTACATTGCTAGAGGCAATGGGAATCTCAGTGGAGTTTTCGCATCATGAAGGTGCACCAGGCCAACAGGAAATTGATCTTCGTTATGCAGATGCGTTGAGCACTGCCGATAACATCATGACTTTTCGCCATGTGATTAAAGAAGTAGCGATGGATCAAGGCTTCCATGCATCCTTTATGCCAAAGCCTTTTACCGATCATCCAGGTAGTGGAATGCACACCCACGTATCTCTTTTTAAGGGCGAAGAAAATGCTTTCTATGATCCAAATGCTGAGCTAAATCTTTCAGCCGTTGGACGTTCCTTTATCGCAGGACTTCTCAAGCACGCGCCAGAGATCACTGCAATTACTAATCAGTGGGTTAACTCCTATAAGCGCTTACATGGTGGGGGAGAAGCCCCAGCATTTGTTAACTGGGGTCCCAGTGATCGCGGTGCATTAGTGCGCGTGCCGATGTATAAGCCGAAGAAAGAAAACTCAACACGTATTGAATTTAGATCACCAGATACTGCATGTAATCCATATCTTGCATATGCAGTGATGTTGGCAGCAGGCTTAAAAGGCGTTGAAGAAGGCTATGTATTAACCGATTCAAAGGATCCAATTTCACTGCCATCAAATCTGAACGAAGCCATTGCGCAGATGGAAAAGAGTGAATTAGTGCGCCAAACTTTGGGTGAGCATGTTTTTGAATATGTATTGCGCAATAAGCGCGCTGAATGGCAGGACTACCGTCGCCAGGTCAGTGCCTATGAACTAGATCGATATTTGCCAGTTCTTTAGCCTGAGCGTTACCCTTTACCCATGAACACACGCAGTCTCCTCCTTAGCTGCCGTGGCGGGGTCAAATAACCGAACCCCTCGCTGCGGGGTTTGTCGTATCGGTAAAAAGACAAATTCCGCACACTAATAAGGAGCAATAGAAATGAATTTTCCCAAGCAAGTACCTTCATCGATGCCAGTGCATCGCTATGAACCATTTCATCCAATAGATCTTGCCGATCGCACCTGGCCAAATAAGAAAATTACCAAAGCGCCTCAGTGGTGTTCTGTGGATCTTCGAGATGGAAACCAGGCACTTATCGATCCTATGGACACACCTCGCAAGTTGGCGATGTTCAAACTTCTTGTCGCCATGGGTTACAAAGAAATTGAAGTTGGCTTCCCGAGTGCTAGCCAGACTGATTTTGATTTCGTTCGAAAGATTATTGAAGAAAAGTTGATTCCTGATGATGTTGTTATTCAGGTTTTAACCCAAGCGCGCGAGGCGTTAATTGTTCGCACCTTTGAGGCAATCAAGGGTTCAAAGCAGGCAATTGTTCACCTTTATAACTCAACATCAACTTTGCAGCGCCGAGTTGTCTTTGGTCTTGATAAAGATGGCATCAAAAAGATTGCCACTGATGCTGCCAAGATTTGTTTAGATCTAGTTAAAACAGTTCCTGAAACTAAAATCTCTTTTGAGTACTCACCTGAGTCCTATACAGGCACTGAACTCGAGTTTGCCGTTGAAGTTTGTAATGCCGTCAATGATGTGTGGATGCCAACTCCGCAGTGGAAAACCATCATGAACCTGCCAGCAACTGTTGAAATGGCAACACCTAACGTTTACGCCGACTCCATTGAGTGGATGTGTCGTAATTTGAATAATCGCGAGAGCGTGATTGTTTCCCTTCACCCACATAATGATCGCGGCACTGGAGTTGCAGCAGCAGAGCTTGGTTACCTGGCGGGTGCTGATCGTATTGAAGGAACTTTGTTTGGTAACGGTGAGCGCACAGGAAATGTTTGTCTTGTGACTCTTGGAATCAACTTAGTTACGCACGGCATCGACCCACATATTGATTTCTCTAATATCGATGAAGTGCGTCGCACAGTCGAATATGCCAACCAACTACGCGTTCCTGAGCGTCATCCTTACGGTGGAGACCTAGTCTTCACCGCATTTTCTGGCTCACACCAAGATGCAATTAAAAAAGGCTTTGAGCATTTAGAGCGCGATGCAAAGGCTGCAGGTAAAGAAGTCCGTGATCACACCTGGGCTATTCCATATTTACCTATTGACCCATTAGATATTGGCCGCAGTTATGAAGCTGTTATCCGTGTGAACTCACAGTCAGGTAAGGGCGGTGTTGCTTATCTGATGAAGAACGAACATCATCTTGATCTGCCTCGCAGATTACAGATTGAGTTCTCTAAAAATGTTCAGGCTAAGACAGATGCAGAAGGCGGAGAGATTAGTCCAGATGATCTGTGGAACATATTTGAAGATGAATATCTTCCAACAGAGAGTGCACCTTGGGGACGTTTTCGCCTTAAGGGCTTAAGTCAAACCTCGGTACTTGGTGAAGATGTTCACTTAAATGTTTCTCTTACAGATCGCGGACAAGTCCATGAACTCAAAGGTCAAGGCAACGGTCCGATTGCAGCGTTTTGTAATATCTTGCAGAACTACGGAGTCGATGTTCGTGTTCTTGATTATTACGAGCACGCCTTATCAGCAGGTGGCGATGCATCGGCAGCTGCGTATTTGGAATGTTCTATTGATGGTGAAACCTTCTGGGGCGTTGGAATCGATCCAAACACCACCACGGCATCCCTTAAAGCTGTCGTGTCTGCCATAAATCGCGCAATTCGCTAACTAACGCACTACCTTTGCCCGTATGAGTTTGTACCGGGATGAGGCAATTGTCCTTCGCACCCAAAAACTCGGCGAAGCAGACCGCATCATCACGATGCTGACAAAAGATCATGGGCGTATTCGCGGCGTTGCAAAAGGTGTCAGACGCACGATGTCTAAATTCGGTGCACGACTTGAACCCGGCAGTCATGTTGATATTCAACTTCATGTGGGAAAAACTTTTGACACCATCACACAAGTTGAAGCGTTGATGAATTATGGAGAAGCGCTCACTCAGGATTATCAGCGCTGGACAGTAGCTTCAGCGATTTTAGAAGCTGCAGAGCGCTTTTCACCCAATGAACATGAACCGGCATTGCAAGAGTTTCAATTAGTTGTTGGCGGAATGAAAGCGCTGGCTGAAAACAGATATGAACCGCTGCTCATTCTGGATGCTTTCTTGCTGCGCTCTTTAGCTGTTGCTGGTTATGCGCCATCGATGACGATTTGTTCACGCTGTGAAAAACCCGGACCCCACAGATATTTCTCATTAGTTGGGGGAGGCTCTGTCTGTAATGACTGCCGACCATCTGCATGTGCAACCCCTGCGATGGAAACTTTGCAGTTAATGGGCGCACTTATTAGCAGTGATTGGGAGAGCGCCACGGCAAGTGAAGGAAAACATCGCCGGGAGGCTAGTGGATTAATCGCAGCCTATTTACAATGGCACCTTGAACGCGGTTTAAGGAGTTTGCCAATGGTGGAACGAGTATGACAATTCATATTCCTCATCACGTTGCCGTTGTTATGGATGGCAATGGCCGGTGGGCAAAACAACGTGGATTGCCCCGCACCGCAGGACATGAAGCCGGAGAAGCAGCACTTTTTGATGTCGTTGAAGGCGCAATTGAATTTGGAGTTAAAGAGTTAAGTGCCTATGCCTTCTCAACTGAAAACTGGCGAAGATCACCCGAGGAAATTCGATTCTTGATGGGTTTTAATCGGGATGTGATTAGGCGCAGGCGCGATCAGATGAACGAGATGGGTGTTCGCATTCGCTGGGTGGGCCGCTCTAAGCGCTTATGGAGCAGTGTTATTAATGAGTTGGAAGAGGCCGAAGAGTTAACAGCCAAAAACAAAACCCTGACATTGAATATGTGTGTGAACTATGGAGGTCGCGCCGAAATTGTTGATGCTGCTGCAGAGTTAGCGCGTGATGTGAAGAGGGGCAAAGTAAAGGCTGATTCAATTACTGACAAAGTATTTGCGAAGTATTTAGATTCACCCAAAATGAGTGATGTGGACCTATTTTTGCGCTCCTCAGGTGAGCAACGCACTAGTAATTTCTTACCATGGCAAAGTGTTTATGCTGAGCTCGTTTTTATGGATGTGTTGTGGCCAGATGTAACACGCAAAACTTTATGGAAAGCTATAGAAGAGTATTCACAGCGCGATCGAAGATTTGGTAAAGCTTAAGAACTTGCAACAACTGCCCACATCACCATAACGCCAACTGCTGTCATTACCAATGTCCAGCGTGATTCATGACGAGAGTGTGCTTCTGGCAAAATGTGAGAAGTTGCGATGTAAATAACAAAGCCTGAAAAGAGAGCAAGATAGAGCGCAAGGTACTTATCGTTAAGTGCTAGATAAGTTCCAAGAGTTGCACCGCCGATTCGTGCCACGGCATCAACACCTAAAAGATATTTACTAGATTTAGTCCAATGGCCACTTTTTACTAACATTGAAACAGTGTTAAGACCATCGCTGAACGCATGAACTACAACGGCTAGAAATACTGCGATACCTAGAGATGTGCTGACTTGAAATGCAACACCCAAACCAACTCCATCAAGGAATACGTGTCCGCCCATTGCAAGTGCACCGATCGTGCCAGAAATGGTGTGGTGCTCATGGTCATGACCGTAATCTGACTCAACTGGTTCGTGAGAACCAAAAGAGCGCTCCAGAATATGTAAAAGTAGGAATCCACCAAGAATTGCAACCGAAACAACTGGTACACCAGCCACGAGATCGGTGTTCATTTCGAAAACTTCAGGCAATAAATCAAAACCAACTAGACCAAGTAGAAGACCTGCTGAAAGCCCAAGAACTAAATGAAAGCGATCGCGTGATTTAAATGCCAAAACTCCACCTGCCGTGGTGGCAAGAACGGTGAAGACGGCAAAAATAATCGCTAAGTTCATAGTTTTAGACTATCGCGATTAGGCTAGGGTCCATGATCGCAATCGCCCGCTTTAACGTTGCCCTAGGCAATGCCGCGCATTTTGAGGCAGAACTCTCAGTTGCCTTGGATGCATTAACGCAATGTGCGGGCTTTATAAGGGGTGAAATTGGCCAAAATCTTGATGAAAGCTCGCTGTGGACATTAGTGACCCATTGGGAAAATGTGGGTTCATATCGCAGAGCTCTGAGCAATAACAACGTAAAAATGAATGCGATTCCACTTCTAGCACAGGCAATTGACGAGCCCGGTGCATATGAAAGGCCGTACTCAGAGTAAAATTAGGGCACGGAAGTAACACCTGTTGCTTTTCGCCGACAGCCAGCCGGATGGAGAATATTGTGGCAACGGATCGTTTAGAAAATATCGTTGGATTATCAAAGCGTCGAGGATTTGTTTTTCCATCCTCTGAAATTTATGGCGGACTACGCGCATCATGGGACTACGGCCCATTAGGTGTTGAGTTAAAAAATAACGTCAAGCGCCAGTGGTGGAAATCTATGGTTACAGGCCGTGAAGATGTAGTCGGTCTTGACTCATGTGTGATTTTGGCAAAAGAGGTCTGGGAAGCATCAGGACACGTTGCAACATTTAGTGATCCACTTACAGAGTGCACCGCATGCCACAAGCGCTACCGCGCAGATCACTTAGAAGAGGCCTATGAAGCAAAGCATAAGAAAGCTCCAGCATCACTAGCTGATATTAACTGCCCTGCATGTGGCAACAAAGGTCAGTTCACTGAACCTAAACAATTTAGCGGAATGCTCAAAACTTACCTTGGACCAGTTGAAGATGAATCAGGGTTAGCGTTTTTGCGTCCTGAAACTGCGCAGGGAATTTTTATTAACTTTGATCAAGTCATGACCACTTCTCGCAAGAAACCACCATTTGGTATTGGCCAGATTGGTAAATCTTTCCGCAATGAAATTACTCCTGGAAACTTTATCTTCCGCACAAGAGAATTTGAGCAGATGGAGATGGAGTTCTTCGTAGTTCCAGGAACTGATGAAGAGTGGCACCAATATTGGATTGACACTCGCATGGCTTGGTATACCGGTCTTGGTATTAACCCAGATCGACTTCGTATTTACGATCATCCAAAAGAGAAACTGTCACACTATTCAAAGCGCACAGCAGATATTGAATACAAGTTTGAGTTTGCCGGAACTGAGTGGGGCGAGCTGGAAGGTATTGCCAATCGCACAGATTTTGATCTCAAAGCGCACTCTGCTGCATCTGGAAAAGATTTGTCCTACTTTGATCAAGAAAAGGGAGAGCGCTGGACTCCCTATGTAATTGAGCCTGCAGCAGGTGTTGATCGCTGCACACTTACATTTTTAATGGATGCATTCACTGAAGATGAAGCACCTAATAGCAAGGGTGAAATGGAAAAGCGCGCAGTACTAAAACTTGATCACCGTTTAGCGCCAATCAAGGTTGCCGTTCTTCCACTCTCACGCAACGCTGATTTATCACCTAAGGCTAGAGATTTAGCTGCGCAGCTTCGTAAGAGCTGGGCAATTGATTTTGATGACTCAGGTGCTATTGGTCGACGTTATCGTCGACAAGATGAAATTGGCACGCCTTACTGCATCACAATTGATTTTGAGACTTTAGAAGATCATGCAGTAACAATTCGCGATCGCGACACAATGGCGCAAGAACGTATCGCCCTTGATCAGGTTGAAGCTTGGTTGGCACCGCGATTACTAGGCTGCTAAAACCACTTCTCCTGCCACTGGCAAGTGGTGATCATTTAATTGATCCACCCGTTGTCCTTGCTCCAATGGCAGGAATTACCAACGCACCTTTTCGCACGCTATGTCGTGAACAAGGTGCTGGTCTTTTCGTTTCCGAAATGGTCACAGCTCGCGCCTTGATCGAGCGCCGCCCAGAAACTATGCGCATGATTGTTCCTGGTAAAGATGAATGGCCACGATCTGTGCAGCTCTATAGCGTTGACCCAACAACAATGCGCGCTGCAGTAACCATGATGGGCAAAGAAAACTTAGCTGATCACATTGATATGAACTTTGGTTGCCCAGTTCCAAAAGTGACGCGAAAAGGCGGGGGAGCTGCCCTTCCATATAAGCGCAAGTTATTTTCTAATATTGTCCAAGCCGCAGTTGAAGCTGCAAAACCTTTTGGGATTCCAGTAACGGTAAAGATGCGCATTGGAATTGATACAGATCACCACACGTATTTAGAAGCTGCGCAATCAGCTGCAGATTTAGGTGTTGCTTGGGTTGCACTCCATGCTCGCACCGCAGCTCAGATGTATGAAGGTAAAGCTGATTGGTCTGCAATTGCCAGATTAGTAGATCACTTAAAGCCAAGCGGAGTACCTGTTTTAGGCAACGGTGATATTTGGTCTGGCAATGACGCCGTAGAAATGGTGAAGCAAACAGGCTGTGCAGGAGTAGTAGTTGGCCGTGGTTGCTTAGGAAGACCATGGTTATTTGCTGATTTAGTGAGCGCATTAGAAGGGGCAGAAAAGGAAAGTCTTCCTAACCTTCACCAGGTGCGCGAAGTGATGTTTAGACATGCGAATTTGATTGTTGAGTATTTAGAGTCTGAAGATCGTGGAATGCGCGACATGCGAAAGCACATGGCCTGGTATTTAAAGGGCTTTAGAGTCGCCCGTGAAATTCGCCATGATTTAGGAATGGTTTCTTCACTTGAAGAGATGCGCACGCTTCTTGATCAATTAGAGGATCAGTCATATCCAGTTGAGGTTGGCGATAAACCACGTGGCAGAACAAGTCATGGCCGTCCACCAACATTGCCTGATGGTTGGCTTGATGATCCTGATGAACTAGTTCATGTTGAACTAGAGGATGCGTTTTCAGGCGGTTAAATGTTTCTCTTTAGATGGATTCGTCGCACAATCACAATCATTGTTGTCTTAGCTTTGATTGCACCTGGCTATGCGGTTTCTCAAGTGTGGCGTGCTGCAAAGAATCCAGTCGTGCGCAATGCTGATGTAATAGTTGTCTTGGGCACTGCGCAACTAAACGGTAAACCAGGACAGGCATTAGAAGCACGTTTGATTGAAGCAAAAAGAATCTTTGATTTAGGGTATGCACCAGCAATTATCACTGTAGGTGCTGGGGCACCCGGTGATCGCACAACCGAAGCTGCCTCAGGTAAGTATTGGCTTCGTACACATGGCATACCTTCTAAGAAGATAACTGCAATTGAAATAGGTAGAGACACTTTAACTAGTACTAAGGCTTATTCAGAAGTAATGAAGAAACGATATGTCAGCGACGTCATCATTGTGACTGATCCCTATCACTGCAAAAGAGCAATGACTATGGCAAATGATCAAGGGGTAGTCAGTACTTGCTCACCAGTAAGAAGTGGCCCTAATACGATTTCTACCTCAAGTTATAAGTATTTATTGCGCGAAGCTGGGGCGTATTTGGTCTATATAACTGTGGGCCGGCGTGGCATTCAAGTAAGTGATCATTTACCCGGTGCTGACATCGTCACTAAGGTTATGCCGTGAGCTATAGCCAGCATGATCAAGAGCGATTTCTTGATGAACCAGCAAAGCGTGCTGGACGAACAGAGTTCATGCGCGATCGTGCTCGAGTTATCCATTCAGCTGCACTGCGTCGCTTAGCTGCTAAAACCCAAGTAGCCGTTCCCTGGGAAAATGATTTTCAGCGCACACGTTTATCGCACTCATTAGAGTGCGCACAAATTGGTCGCGAACTTGGTGAATCACTGGGTGCAGATCCAGATTTACAAGACACCGCATGCCTTGCCCATGATTTAGGACATCCACCTTTTGGTCACAATGGCGAAGAAGCGTTAGCTTCTATCGCAACTGAGTTTGGTGGCTTTGAAGGAAATGCTCAAAGCTTTCGTTTGTTGGTGCGCCTTGAAGCAAAGACAGTTGATAGTAATGGAAAAAGTATTGGTCTGAATTTAACTAGAGCATCACTTGATGGAGCAACTAAATATCCTTGGCCACGTTCGCAGAATCCTCGTAAGTTCGGTGTTTATGATGATGATGTCGAGGTCTTTAATTGGATGCGCACCGGGGCTCCGGTTGATAAGAAATGTATTGAAGCTCAAATCATGGATTGGTCTGATGATTGTGCTTATTCAGTCCATGATCTAGAGGATGCAATTTTTGCTAATCAAATATCGGTGAAGAACTTTGAAACAGACTTTGAAGATCTATATACCGTAATGGTTCGTGACTACGGCAGTAATGCGAGTCAACAGGAAGCTGTAGATGCTCACAAACGACTTTCTGCGCTATCTGCTTGGCCACATTATTACGATGGGACTCACCGCTCACTTGCAAGGCTAAAGGATTCAACGAGTCAACTTATCGGTCGCTTTGTTCTAGCTGCAGAGTTAGAAACACGCAGAATTCATGGTGATGGTCCACTTTCTCGCTATAGCGCAGATCTTGAAATCCCTCGTGAACAAATCATTGAAGTGGATTTCTTAAAGGCCATTGCGGGGCATTACTTAATCAATGCTGCGCACTCACAAGATCGCTATGCCAAACAACAGGTCATTATTAGTGAACTCGTTGAAATGCTAGGTGCTCGAGCACCACAGGAGTTAGATTCCTTTTTCCTCAAGAGTTGGAATGAAGCAAGTGATGAAATCGCTCGTATGCGGGTAATTATTGATCAAGTGGCAGCCTTAACTGACCCTGGCGCATATGCCCTCCATGCCCGTTTGTTAGCTTCTCGTTAAGATGAACCTATGAGCGGCCGTATTAGGGATGAAGATGTTGCATACATCCGTGACCGCGCACCTATAGATGAAATCGTAGGGGAGTACGTTCAATTAAAAAGTGCTGGCGGCGGACAGAAAAAGGGATTATGTCCTTTCCATGATGAAAAATCTCCTTCATTTCACGTAACACCAAGCAAAGGCTATTTCCACTGTTTTGGTTGCCAGACTGGTGGTGATGTCATTGCATTCTTAATGAAAATTGATCACCTGACCTTTACTGAAACCATTGAGCGTCTTGCAGATCGCATGGGTTACACATTGCGCTATGACGAAGGTGGTCCATCAACTCCAACATTTTCAGCTGGTGCTCGCTCACGTCTTATTGCAGCTAACACAGAGGCTGCTCGTTTTTATCAAGAACAACTCAATACTTCACCCGATGCTGCCCATGGCAGAGATTTACTTACAAAGCGCGGTTTTGATAAAGATGCGTGCATGCAATTTGGTGTGGGTTTCGCACCGGATGAGTGGGATGCACTAACTAAACATTTACGCGCACAGGGTTACAGTATTGATGAACTTGAAACTGCTGGACTTTCAAAGATGGGACAGCGCGGACCAATCGATAGATTCCGCAATCGCTTAACCTGGCCCATTAGAGATATCTCTGGAGATGTAGTTGGTTTTGGTTGTCGAAAACTTGCAAGTGATGAAGAAGATCAAGGTCCGAAATACCTCAATACTCCAGAGACACCGGTCTATAAAAAGAGCCAAGTTCTCTATGGGTTAGATGCAGCTAAAAAAGAGATCGCAAAGAAGCGCCAGGCCGTCATAGTTGAGGGATATACCGATGTGATGGCTGCTCAATTAGCTGGAATCACAACTGCAGTTGCTACTTGTGGCACGGCATTTGGCGCAGACCACATCCGCATCTTGCGCAGATTACTGATGGATGATGATTCATTTAGAGGCGAAGTAATCTTTACATTCGACGGTGATGCCGCTGGCCAAAAGGCTGCCCTTCGAGCATTTAGTGAAGATCAAAAGTTTGTGACACAAACATTTGTAGCCGTTGAGCCAGATGGTTTGGATCCTTGCGAATTACGTCAACAAAAAGGTGATTTAGCTCTGCGCGATTTAATTGCTCGCCGTGTACCACTGTTTGAATTTGCAATCCGCGCCGAACTTGCACATCACAAGTTAGATAGCGCAGAAGGTCGGGTTAATGCTCTCAATGCTGCTGCGCCGCTAGTTGCACAGATTCGCGATAAATCCCTGCGCCCTGAATACACGCGACTTCTTGCAGGTTGGCTTGGCACCGAAGTTGAAATTGTTTCAAAGGCTGTTGCCCAAGGTGTGAAAAGCCAACCCAAGGTGAGTGAAACTATTGAGCCAACAACGCAAGATGATAGTAATTGGCGGCCAGATCCCAATGAAGCACGTTTAATTTTAGAGCGCGAAGTACTAAAGGCTAGATTGCAAGAGGCCACTCTTTTCGCTGGAACTCTTTGGAGTGATATTGAGCCTGGTGCATTTACGCATCCTGCTTATAAAGAGCTTCGAAAAACCATAGATGAAACACCAATTATCTCCACTGAAACCATTAGTGATGAGCGCATCAAGACCTTGTTTACTGAGTTAACAGTTGAACCAATTCGCGCTGATGGTAAACCAAGCGCAGCTTATGTTGAAAGCATCGTTGCAAGGTTGCGCGAGGTAGCAATATCTCGATCTATCGCAGAACTTAAATCTTCCCTTCAACGACTCAATCCTGTCGAAAATGAAATTGAATACAACGCAGCTTTTGCCCAATTAGTTGCCCTAGAAAGTGCCCGTCGAAATCTGCATGATTTGGCGCTCGGAGGCCTTTAAAAACCCTCAATTTCAGGCAAGGCCTGTGCGTGCGCTAGAGTTTGCCTTCTATTGATCCCTGATAGCTCAACGGCAGAGCAGTCGACTGTTAATCGACAGGTTCTTGGTTCGAATCCAAGTCAGGGAGCTTTTCTACTCGGCCTTTTCTCAGGCTCAACCTTTACTATGCATCTCATGAACATGATTCAAAGCTATGTGCGCACGGCCACTTCTTCATGGCGCAATCAAGCACCTGCACTTCGAATCATGCGCTTATGGCTTGGAATCACATGGATTTATGCTGGTTGGGATAAGGCAAGTGATTCAGGTTTTTTAACTCCAAGCGCCTCAACTTACATAGGAACACAGTTATCTGGATTCTCAACACAATCTCCTGTTGGATTTGTCTTTAATAAGTTAATTGAACATGCCACCTTGGTGGGTGGCTTTGTCATTATCTCTGAGTTTGCAATCGGACTAGCCACACTGCTCTGGGTAGCACCGCGTTTGGCAGCTTTTGCTGGTTTTTCTATGTCGGTTGGATTATGGCTAGCAAGTAGTTTTACAGTATCCCCATACTTCTTAGCTAGTGATACAGCGTATGCAGTTTTATGGTTGTCTTATTTATTACTCTTAATCGGAAGTAACAAACGAAAGGGCTTTGAAATGTCGTTAGAGCGTCGCAGCGTGTTACGTGTTGGAATTACTGGTGCATTAGCTGTTGCATTTGCTGGGGCTGGCAAATTCTTTGCCAAAGCTGCTCCTGCAACAAGTAATTCGGCAGCAAGCAAGGGTGCAAAGATAATTAAATTGGCATCACTTAAAGTTGGAGGTAACCACAACTTTGTCGCAAGCAATGGCGCGCCGGCAATCCTTTTTAGAACTAAGACCGGAGTTTTTGCTTATTCAGCAATTTGTACACACCAGGGCTGCACCGTGGCCTACTCAACTTCTAGCAAGACATTGAAATGTCCATGCCACGGAGCAGAATTTGATCCAAACAAATCAGCAAAAGTTGTAACCGGTCCAGCGGTGAATCCACTTGGCAAGGTGAAAATTGCAGTCAGTGGTGCTTGGGTCATCGAGGCGTAACTTGGGAGAAAGATATTGGCGGTATTGTTAAGCCATGGCTCTTTTTAGACTTAGCGTCTCGCTTCCAGATCGTCCTGGTTCACTTGGTCTGCTCGCATCTGCAATAGGTGCTGCAGGTGGAGATATTAGAGGATTAGTCGTACTCAAATCTGAAGATGGACGCGGGTATGACGACATCACAGTTGCGGTGCCAGGAAGTGATCCCACAGATTTACTTAATGTTTTAGGTGCAATTGGCGGCGTAGAAGTGGTTTCAATTACCCCCGTTGAATAACCTCGGCACCTTGGCTTGGAAGTGAAGTAAAAAAACGCGGTGTTTTAAATCGATTATCTGCAAAAGCCTTTTCAACAGCTGCAATAGTTTTTGTGGTGTGTGAGGCATTAATGAGGGCAATCGCACTTCCACCAAAGCCACCACCCACCATGCGAGCACCAAGTGCACCTGCAGCAATTGATGCATCCACTGCGCAATTGAGTTCTGGGCACGAGACGGTGTAATCATCTCGAAGTGAAGTATGGGATTGATTGAGTAATTGTCCCAGAGAAGCAAAATCCTTCTTTTCAAGAACTTCTACAGCATTCATCACACGCTTCATCTCAGTGACAGCGTGACGAGCTCGTAAATATTCTGTCTCGGTAAGCAAGTTACGTGATGACTCAAGTTGCTCTAGTGAGAGTTCACGTAAAGAGGATATACCTAGCTTAATAACGGCAGATTCACACGAAGCACGGCGTTCGGCATACCCTCCATCGGTGAGTGAGTGGTGGGCTTGTGTGTCAATGATCAGCAGTTCAAGTCCACTAGATGCGACATCAAATGCAATATGTCTTGTTGTTAAGTCACGGCAATCCAACAAAAGCGCAGAACCGGAGTGAGCCATGAGTGAAACAGATTGATCCATGATTCCGCATGGCACGCCGACATATTCATTTTCTGCTCTTTGAGTTAAACGTGCTAAATCTTCTAAAGAATGACCCAAAGAAAAAAGATGATTAAGGGCAGTTGCAACACTGCACTCAAGGGCTGCAGATGAAGATAGCCCTGCTCCGAGTGGAACATGGCCATCAATCATGATGTCTATGCCACTTGTGATGCCAAGGGACCAGATAACACCGAATGGATAGCGCTCCCATTCACCTTTGAGCCCAGGCTTAATGGCATCAAGGTTTTGCTCTACAACTTTGTTCCTGCGCTGCATGGAGGTGATGCGCACTTTTCGATCATTGCGCACACGAATAGCAGCAAAAGTCCGGTCATTAATGGCAAAAGGGAGCACAAAACCATCGCTGTAGTCGATGTGTTCTCCAATTAAGTTAACACGCCCAGGTGCTGCAGCGATGATCTCTGGGGTAGCACCAAAAGCCTGCACAAATCTCTTATCAATATCTGACATGTTTGCCTAACTAAATGATGCCAAAGTATCGGAAACCATTTCTTCGATTCCTCTAGTTGGAACCCAACCAAGTTTTGTCTTTGCCTTATTGATATCTGCAATTAAAACTGCAGGATCTCCAGCGCGACGAGGTGAATCAATAGTTGGAATCTCATGACCGGCAGCCTTTGATGCTGCAACGACTACTTCTCGCACTGAATACCCGTCACCGCTACCTAAGTTATAGATCTCGTGAACTCCAGCTGTAAGTGATTCTAAAGCTTTGATGTGGGCATCGATTAAATCAACAACGTGCACATAGTCACGCACACACGTCCCATCAGAAGTTGGCCAATCGGTACCAAATATCTTTACAGGATTTTCCTTAGTACTTCTTAAAACGTTTGGAATTAAATGTGTCTCAGGATTATGGCGCTCAGCTAACCAACCTCGTTTAGATTTAAGCGCCCCTGCCACATTGAAATAGCGCAGTGATGCTGCAGCGATTCCTCTATGTGCTGCTTCTGCTGTAATCATTTGATCTATTGCCAATTTCGTTGCGCCATATGGATTAGTTGGCTTAGTAGGCGCACTCTCCAAAATAGGTACATTCTCTGGTTCGCCATATGTGGCTGCAGATGAAGAAAAGACCAACTTAGTAACACCACTCTTATGCATTTCATCAAGAAGATTGCGTGTTCCATCAACATTAACCTGGTGATAGAGATCAGGTTTTTCTACCGATTCTCCAACTAGTGATTTACCAGCAAAGTGCATAACTGCATCAACACCAACAAGTGCTTGTGCTAGATCACCGGCATTGAGAAGTGAACCTTGAATAAAGCTCACACCTGCAGGGGCTGTATCAGCGTGACCTGTGGTGCAATCATCAAGGATAGAAATTTCATAACCTTGCTCAAGCAAAATATCCACTGCAGTTGAACCGATATAGCCTGTGCCACCTGTTACTAAAACCCGCATTACAAAACTACTTCACGCAATTGAGCCGCAGATTGCTCAGGACGCATGTCCATGATGAATGCACCCATGGCAGATTCAGATCCAGCCAGATATTTCAATTTTCCAGGAGCACGGCGCACGCTGGTGATTTGCCAGTGCAAGCGCAACACATCGCGACCAACACGAACGGGTGCCTGGTGCCATGCGGCGATATAGGCCATATCAATTCCAAAGACACCGTCGAGGCGTTTCATTACTTCAAGTGCCATTGGAGCAAATGCATCGCGATCTTGCTCGCTTAAGCCAGTTAAATCTGCAACCGGGTTAAGTGGTGCAACATGAATTTCAAAGGGATAGCGCGCAGCGTATGGCACAAATGCGATCCAACGATCATTACGGGCAATGATGCGCTCTTCATCATGGATTTCACGAGCTACTACTTCATCGAATAAAACTTTACCTGTGGACTCTTTGTATTTATTTGCAGCAGCTAACATTTTTTCAACGCGTGGTGGGATAAATGAATAGGCATAAATCTGGCCGTGTGGGTGCGTGAGTGTCACACCAATTTCTTCACCACGGTTTTCAAATGGCGCGATGTGCTCGATGAAGGGCTCTTGTGAGAGTTCGGCTGTGCGATCAATCCAGGCTTCAAGCAACACGCGCACGCGTGCAGTTGTTAAATCCTTAAATGCATTTCCATGCTCGGCCGTGAAACAAATAACTTCGCATTTTCCTGCAGCGGTTCCTAAATCTGTATCTGGTCCCACTTGATCAGGCAAAGCCCAATCACCAGTCGGAGGGCGTAGTGAAGGAGAGCGGTTATCAAAGACAACAACTTCAAAATCAGATTCAGGAATCTCAGTTAAAAGTTCACCTGTTGTTGGGCAAAGTGGACAGAGTTCTTTGGGAGGTAAAAAGATTCGGCCTTGGCGGTGTGCAGCCATGGCAATCCATTCATTAACCAGTGGATCTAGTCGAAGTTCACCAATGGCTGGTTGTTCCTCGGCAGGACGCGCATCTTTAGCGCTACGGTTTTGGCCAGAAGTGTCGTAATAGCGAATGGTGCGGCCATCGGCCATTTGGCGATCATTTCGAAGGATGCCAGCGCTTAGTTTTTTACTCTGCTCCATAGTGTCGTTACTCTACCTTTGTGACTAAGCAATCTGCACTTCTGAGCGCTCCAACTTCCTCGTTGCTTATCGAGGTTGTAAATGGGGCCTTGGTATTGCGCCATTGGGGAGCCCCAATTCTTGGGGAAAACCATGACATCGCACTCGCTAGTCGAGTTTCGATTGCAAATAGTTCATGGGATGAACCACAGCTGCCGGGTTTGATGCGCGAGAGTTCACGTGGATTTTTAGGACGAGGATCATTATCTGGTCATCGCAATGGAAAAGCTTGGTCAACTAAATTTGAAGTAACTGATTTTCATCATCAAGGAAATCACTGCGCAGTAACTCTGCGTGATTTTCATGCGGAACTAGAGGTTTCAGTAACTTTTGATTTAGATGTCTTTGGAGTTCTCATTCAAAAGGCAACAGTTACAAACATTGGAAACTCTGATTATGTACTCAATGAATTTATTCATTGGCTGCCATTGCCACAAGAGGCAACACAGACTTTAGATTTTGCAGGTCGCTGGTCTAATGAGCGCCAACCACAACGCCGCGATATTCAAATTGGTACGTGGGTGCGCGAATCGCGCGAGGGTAGAAGCGGCCATAACTTCTCTATTGCAGATATTGCACTGAGTGCACAAACATCTTTCCAATCAGGATCAGCATGGGCAACTAGCATTGCTTGGAGCGGTAATTCACATTATTTAGTTGAGCGTGGTTTTGATGGCCAACAATCAATAGGTGCAGGTGAACTTTTACTTCCTGGCGAAGTTATTCTTAGTGCTCAACAAAGCTATGAAGCACCCGCTTTACATGCCGCGTATTCCAATCAAGGTCTCGATGGAATTAGTGCAGCTTTTCATGCACATCTACGTGCGCGAGCAACTCATCCTAAGCGTCCACGTCCATTGACTTTAAATATGTGGGAAGCGCTCTACTTTGATCACAATGAAGCAAAAATCAGAGAGCTCGTTGATGTTGCCAGCGAAGTTGGTATTGAGCGCGTTGTTTTAGATGACGGCTGGTTTCACTCGCGCCGCAATGATCGCGCAGGTTTAGGGGATTGGGTCATTGATCCTGCGGTGTGGCCAAATGGTTTAACGCCAATCATTGAATACATCAATAGCAAGGGAATTGAGTTTGGTCTTTGGTTTGAAGGCGAAATGGTTAACCCTGACTCTGATTTATACCGTGCTCACCCTGAATGGATATTGCATGAGGGTGATCGAGTTCCACCGCTTTGGCGCCATCAACTTGTTCTAGACCTTGCTCATGAGGATGCATATGAGCATGTGTTGGAACAAACATCTGCAGTATTAGCTGCTCACAATATTGCTTATGTTAAATGGGATCACAACCGAGTGTTAGTTGATGCAGGGCATTTAGGTGTAGCTGGTGTGCGTGGCCAAACCCAGGCGATTTATCGTTTGTTTGCAGAGTTGAAAAAACGCCACCCTGGACTTGAAATTGAATCATGTGCCTCCGGCGGAGCACGTATTGATTTAGGTGTTATTGATTATGTGGATCGCTTCTGGACAAGTGATAACAACGATGCGTTAGAGCGCCAAACAATTCAGCGATGGACTTCGCAAGTTATCCCACCAGAACTACTAGGCACACATATTGGACCAACTCACGGACACCAAACGGGGCGCACATTAGAACTCTCTATGCGCGCAATAACTGCTCTTTTCGGTCATGCAGGAATTGAATGGAACATCACTGAAGCAACTACCCAAGAGCGTGCAAATCTTGCTACTTGGGCCAAGTACTACAAAGACAATCGCGCTTTGTTACACAGTGGAAAATCAGTTCGTGTTGATTATCCAGATGAGCATGGATATCTCTATGGAGTTATATCTGCTGATACAAAGAAATCTATATTTGCATACGTTCAATTAACACCAACTGTCACCGTCCATCCAGCTGCGCTTAAATTTGTTGGATTAGATGCAACTGCTTCTTATTCAATCAAGGCTGTTTATCCAGCAGGCAAGCCACGTTTCATGTTAATCACTCCACCGCAATGGATGGATGGCATCACAATGTCAGGTTCAGCTCTTGCAACTATAGGAGTGAGTGCACCAATTCTGGCACCAGCAAATGCGGTTCTAATCGAAATTGTAAAGCTTTAATCAACCCAGTTCAGAGTTCGCTCAACTGCTTTCTTCCACTGTTTATAACCAGCTTCACGTATTTCTGAAGTAGATGTCGGCGACCAGCGTCGTGATTGCTGCCATTGTTTCTTCACTTCATCTTGCGAACTCCAGAAACCAACAGCTAACCCAGCGGCATAAGCTGCACCGAGCGCAGTTGTTTCACCGATGAGTGGGCGAGTGATATCAATTCCCATAATGTCGGCCTGCATCTGCATGCACAACGAGTTAGCAGTGATCCCACCATCAACCCGCATTTCACGCATTGGAACGCCGCTGTCTGCAACCATCGCATCCATAACATCACGGGTTTGATAACAAATAGCTTCAAGAGCGGCGCGAGCCAGATGAGCTTTAGTTGCCGCTCTGGTTAATCCAACAATTGCACCACGTGCATCGCTGCGCCAATATGGTGCAAACAGACCTGAAAAGGCAGGGACGAAATAAACTCCAGCAGTATCTGAAACCGATGACGCAAGGTTTTCAGTTTCAGCTGCATTAGTGATGATGCCCAATTGATCACGCAACCATTGGATAGCAGAGCCAGTCACGGCTACTGAGCCTTCTAGCGCGTAGTGAGCAGGTTGATCACCAAATTTAAAGCAGACTGTTGTTAATAAACCATTTTTAGATCGAACTATTTCTTTTCCAGTGTTGAGTAGCGCAAAGTTTCCGGTGCCGTAGGTTGTCTTAGATTCTCCGCGTTCAAAGCAGACTTGCCCAACCATTGCAGCTTGCTGGTCTCCTAAGATTCCAGCAATTGGAATAGAAGTTCCAAAGGGACCGTGGGGATCTGTGGATGCATACACTTCAGATGATGATTTAATCGCAGGGAGAGAACTACGAGAGACTCCAAAGATATCTAAAAGCTCTTGATCCCAATCAAGGGTTTCAAGGTTCATCAACAATGTGCGACTGGCATTTGTTACATCGCTCAGATGAACTCCGCCCCGTACACCACCTGAAAGATTCCATAACAACCATGAATCAATAGTTCCCATACGTGCATTTTCATTTTTCGCAGCGGGAACATTATTGAGAAACCAGTTCATCTTGCTTCCAGCAAAGTAAGGAGCAATCGTTAACCCAGTCTTAAATCGGACGGTTTCCTTTTGGGCATCTGTTAGCGTGGAGAGAAAATCTGTTGTGCGTGTGTCCTGCCATACGATGGCATTGGATAGTGGTTGCCCAGTGTTTACATCCCAGACAACAGTGGTTTCTCGTTGATTGGTGATTCCAATGGCTGCTAAATCAGAGCCCAATATGTCAGCTTGCTTGAGAGCCCCAGCTATAACTTCCTGAACGCGCTGCCAAATTTCAGCTGCATCATGCTCAACCCAACCGGGGTGAGGCATTATTTGGCGATGTTCAAGTTGATGCTGGCCAATAACTTTGCCTGAATGATCAAAGATCATGAAACGAGTACTTGAAGTCCCTTGATCCAGGCTGCCGATATAAGTCACGAAGTGAAAACCTTTCACAATTAAGTTAGGCTTACTCTACTCAGATGCAATGGAGAATCAACGTTTATGTTCCTGTCACAGCTAAGCCCCGAGCAGCGTGATAGCGCCATTGCGCAATTATCGAGTGAATCCTTCGACATCTTAGTAATTGGCGGGGGAGTCACAGGAGTCGGGGCGGCCCTTGATGCTGCATCACGTGGCCTGAAAGTTGCTTTGATTGAATCTCAAGATTTGGCATCAGGAACATCGAGTCGCTCTAGCAAACTAATTCATGGTGGTTTGCGATATCTAGAACAGTATGACTTTAAATTAGTAAGAGAAGCACTCCATGAGCGCGAACTTATGGTTTCTTCATTATCACCACACTTAGTTAAGCCTGTTGGATTTTTATTTCCACTAACAGAAAAATTCAAAGAACGCACTTATGTTGGTGCTGGTCTTGCACTCTATGATGCACTTCGTGGTTTTCAACGTGCTCTTCCTTGGCACAAACACATTGGTCAAAAGCAGATTAATGAGATTGCACCTTCCTTGAGACCAGATTTAATTACTGGAGCGATCAAGTACTTTGATGCGCAGGTAGATGATGCTCGGCACACAATGACCATGGCGCGCACGGCTGCCCGCCATGGCGCATTGATTGCAACACGAGTGAGTGCACAATCTCTCCTACGAGAAGGAAAGCGTGTCGTTGGAGTGAAAGCTAAGGATTTAGTCTCTGGTAAGACAATTAACATAACTGCGACTGCAACAGTTATGTGTGCTGGTGTTTGGAGCGATGAGCTGCATGCTAAGTTTGAATTAAAGCCAGGCTACGGCGTGACTATGAGTAAAGGCGTTCATATAGTTCTGCCAGGCTCAGCAATTAAATCTAATGCTGGAATTATTCTTAAGACTCCAATTTCGGTCTTATTCTTGATTCCATGGGGAGATAAGTGGATCGTTGGAACTACCGATACCCCATACACCGGAGATCGAGCAGAACCTTTTGCAAGCAGAGAAGATGTTCAATACATTTTGGATCAAGCCAATCGAGTACTGTCTCCTAAATTGGATGTTTCTCAAATTATTGGTGTTTACGCAGGCTTGCGACCATTGGTTGCAAATAAAAAAGACTCTGAAACAACCAAACTTTCGCGTGAACACACAGTTGATAGACCAGCTGCTGGTTTCGTGAGCATTGCTGGTGGCAAGTACACCACTTATCGAGTGATGGCTAAAGATGCTATTGATCGCGCAGTCATTGAGCTTCGCGCCATTAAGCCGGAGTCTGTAACAGAAAAGCTTCCTCTGGTCGGTGCAGATGGCTACTTTGCTTTAGTGCAACAAGTTGAGCGCCTGAGTGAAACTAGTGGCCTGGATACCCAAACAATTACTCATTTGCTCAATCGCTATGGATCAATGATTAGTGAAGTTCTTGCACTCATTGAAGTAAATCCAAAGCTGGCAGCAAAAGTGGATAAAGATTTGCTCTATATAAAGGCTGAGATCGAATATGCGGCAAGTCATGAAGGTGCAAGAACGGTGGATGATGTTATTTCACGCAGAACCCGTATCGCCTTTGAAGCTAGCGATCATGGTGTTCACCTAGCCGATGAAATTGCAGCAATTATTGCGCCAGTACTTGGGTGGAGTGCGAAAGAGCGAAAAGCATCTGTTGCTGCATATGAGGATTTAGTAGATCGTGAACTAGAAGCACTTGATCAACTTCTAGAAGAGCAGGAAAGCGTTAGTTCTTAATCTGATTGGCACAGCCATCTACTGAAGGTTTTTTAGTTGGCTTTATTGTTGGTTCAGGTGTTGGAGTTGGTGTTGGACCTTGGGTGATAATAAAAGTTACTGGTTGAGAGCTTTCAGCATGTGTTTGTGATACATCTGTATATACGACTCTTCCGCTATATGTTCCTGCAGGAACGCCCTTAATTGCTAAAGTCCATTCACCGCTTGTGGCACGTAATACAGTTTGAACTGGCTTTGTTTTTGGAGCTGTTGCAGCGTCAAAGACAAGCTTTACTGCACCAGTCACAACTGGAGTTGAATCAGGTCGTGTAACAGTTGTTTTAAAGGTAACCAATTTGTTTGTTGTACTTGCCGATTGAGCATTAATTACCATTTGCGTTGGCTCATTATTTGGCATCAAATCAACTAATGAAGGCGCCCAGCTACCTTTCGAGAGATTGAGAAAATCAGAGGCACTTCCTCTAAAGATATTGAGATCAAGTCGAGATCCCGGCACACCATACTTAGGCGCAATTCCGCAGGAGGTGTATTGCCAGATAGTCCATTGCGAATCACAGTTAGCACCAGTCCATGAATGCACGTAGCAACCACCAGCTTTAATACCCGGTTGATTTATTGGATTAAATGGATCAATTGCGTATTGGGCCAGCCATAGAGGGTATTGGGATAACTTGGCGCTTTTGTTCATTGAGCTCTCTAGAAAGTTTGAATAAGAGTAGATAATTGGGGTTCTTCCAGTCTTTTCTTTGAGAATCCCTAAGAATGTTTCCGCCCATAGAGTCACAGCAGCACGGCTGGCATATTTCTGACAAGCACCTGAAGACGATACGCGCACACATTTATTTTCAAGATCTAGAGCGTAGGGGAGATCTTTTTCGGTGTAACCACCGATGGCAGCTAGTCTCCATAAAACTTTTTGTGCTTGGGCTGTTGCATCACGGATTATTCCTTGCGAATCACTGACATCGGGCAATATCGCGTAGTGATAAAAGCCTGTATAGAGCCCGGCTGCTTGCGCAGCTGAGTGATCCATTACAAGGTACTTAAGTGAAAGCGCATCTGCTTCATCTCTTGTATCAGATGCCTTAATCATGACAAAGCGAAGACCGGATGCATAAGCAACTGAAAAATCTATTTGTTTATCATTAGGGTGCTGCCATCTACTTATATCAGCGCCATGAATTCGACTACCTGGGCCAAATGATTCAACAACCAAAGATGCATCAATAGATGAAATCTCGGGTAATTTTTTGATTGTGATGGTGCGCACGGGAGAGTTTGTAATCTTGCCAGAGACATTGACTTGAGCCCGATACTTGATAGGAATATCAAATGAAGTTGCAACGGCAACTATTTTCCAGGTTCCAGCTTTTGTTGTTTTAGTTGTGAATCGCGTCGTTTTCCATGATCCAGAGGTATTGCCTTGAATCTTTACGCTTAAGCCTGAACGAGCCGGCTTAATGGTTCCATAGAAAGTGACCAAAGAATCTGTAGCCGATGGTGTTTGCCGTAAGGAAAGAGTGAGGGAGCTAGTAGCTGCCTGAACCTGTGGCACATCAACGAGCAAGAGAGTAAGTGCAATAGCTGTAATTGCTGCGCGGATCTTCATTGCTCACTTATTTCAACATCAAGAGAGAGCACAGACTTAATTGTCTGAATGAGAATTTGTTGTTGTTTCAATCGAGTATCTGAGAATTCGTGAGAGCTTCCGAGTTTACGAGCATCTGAGAAATCTAAAGTAAGAGTTCGGCCATCAAAATCAGCCAAACGTGCGTCAAAGAATGCAAGCCATGAAACTCGATCTACCTCTAGAACCGCATCGAGAACTTCGTTCCAGCGATTACGTATCTCTTGCAGTTCCATAGGCGCAAACTTTACCTATGAAGGCTGGACTATTAGTGGTGTGGCGCGCCTAACCAGCGGTAATACTCACCAACAAGTTGCACTCTCATATTCTTATTGTGATCAGGTTGCACATGCAACTCCTGTGCCACTCGTGAAATTACTTGTTCCACAGACTTTTCACTGACATAACGTGTACGCCCAATCTGGGCGTTTGTCATTCCATTGGCAACTAATCGAAGTACTTCAGCTTGAGTATTAGTGAGATGGGCCATGAGCGTTGCAACTCCGTGATCTTGAAAAGAAGTATTGCCATTGATCCATATCACTTTGTGCTTTTCAATTGCGGCATTCTTTGATTCATTTATTGCAGTGCATACAACTGTGAAATCGACGATTGATTTCTTGATAAGTATTTTAGATCCAGAAGGAATTTCATTATTAGATTCACCCATGAGGCGAAGATCTGAGCAACTCGTGAGAATCACTATTCCAACATTTGGATTGTCTTTGCGCATATTCACTGCAATCTTCACAGCAGAAATGCCCACACTATTTATGTCCAGCAGAACTACATCTGGTTGCAACCGCCGAAGTAGATTCAGACCGACGCTCTCGCTTTTGGCTTCTCCGATGACGTCAATATCATGTAAACGTAAAGCTGCGACTAATGTGGACATTTCAAATGCATCATCTACGACAACTAATACACGCTCATTCATGTTTTCAAGGTTAACCCTGTTGTAAATGATTATTGCTTAAAAAAGTAATTACTTAATTAATTGAGAGATGGCACCAGATATCTGTGCAGTAATCATTTCTGCAGAAATAGGGCCACCTTTAGAAGAGTTCTTAGCTGCTTGAGCATGAATGTAAGCACCAGTGGCAGCAACTTCTGCCAATCTGTTGGTGTTATTGAGGATTTCGACTGTATTAGTAGCAACCAAAGCGCCAATGATTCCTGCGAGAACATCGCCACTTCCGGCAGTTGCCAGCCATGGGGTTGCGATAGGAAGTTCTATAAGCAAGTCATCATGTGCAACGTAAGTGACTGAACCTTTAAGAAGAACCGTTACGCCTAAAGTTTGAGCAGCACCTCGCACCCACTTCTTTGGATCTCCCTCAATGGCCTCAGCAGTAACTGGCACACCACGAGCAGTGAGCAAGGCTGAGAGCTCACCGCTGTGAGGAGTTATAAGAGTTGGTTGCTCAAGAGATCCAGCTAAATGCAGAGCACCTGCGTCAAGAACTGTTGGGACATTTTGCTTATGTGCTAAAACAAACCAACGGTGGCGAAGCCAGGAAGTGATATCTGAATATTTCTTGGCTGGAACACCAGAACCCATGAGCCATGCAGTTACTTTTCCAGGTTGCACGACACACGATGGTGTTGAGTGCAAAACTAAATGCGCCAAACCAGAGGAGCTGTGAAAACGAATCATTCCGATTCCCGTTGCTGCTGCAGCCGATGTTGTTAGAACAGCAGTACCGGGATACTGAGCAGAACCAGTGATAACACCGAGAACCCCGCGACTGTATTTATGGTCAAGATCAGAAGGGGTGATAACGCATTTAGCTGCATCACGAGCGGTCCACTTCTTAATAGTTCTAGTCATGAACTCAGCCTATCGCTCATAATTTGCGAGCCCGTACCGCTGCATCCATACTAAGCACAATTCAAGGCAACAAACAGGGGGAATCATGGACGCAAAGTGCCCAGTAGCACACGGTGCAAACACTCAAGTGAGTGAGTCAAACACAGATTTGTGGCCTAAGGCGCTCAAGCTAGACATTTTGCATCAACATGATCGCAAGACAAATCCTCTTGGTGAAGATTTTGATTATCGCAGCGAAGTTAAAACTTTAGATTTTGCTTCAGTGAAAAAGGATTTGCATCAATTCATGACCCAAACGCAAGAGTGGTGGCCAGCTGATTGGGGTCACTACGGCGGATTAATGATTCGTATGGCATGGCACTCAGCTGGTACATATCGAGTTGCCGATGGCCGTGGTGGTGCAGGCACTGGAAGTTTTAGATTCGCCCCACTTAACTCATGGCCAGATAATGGCAACCTAGATAAAGCACGTCGCTTGCTATGGCCTATCAAGCAAAAGTATGGAAACAAACTGAGCTGGGCAGATTTATTTATTCTTGCAGGAACTATCGCCTATGAAAGCATGGGCTTAAAAACTTTCGGATTTGCCTTTGGTCGAGAAGATGTATGGCATCCAGAAAAAGATATCTATTGGGGATCAGAAACTGAATTAATGATGCCAAGTGATAAGCGATATGCAGACACAACCGATGCCAGTTCATTGGAGAACCCTTTGGCTGCAGTTCAGATGGGATTAATTTATGTTAATCCTGAAGGCATTAATGGAGTTTCTAATCCAATGCTGACTGCCCAACATATTCGCGAAACATTTGCGCGCATGGCGATGAATGATGAAGAGACAGTTGCCTTAACAGCAGGTGGACACACAGTTGGTAAAGCACACGGTAATGGTGATGCTTCCTTGCTAGGGCCTGCACCAGAGGCTGCAGATATTTTTGAGCAAGGCTTGGGATGGAATAACCACACAAAGCGTGGAGTTGGTCGCAACACTGTAACTAGTGGCATAGAAGGAGCTTGGACTACTGAGCCAACTAAGTGGGATGCCGGTTACTTTGAGATGTTGTTTAAGCATGAGTGGGCTCTAACAAAATCTCCAGCCGGAGCGCAGCAGTGGGAGCCAACAAATATTGCTGAAGCAGATAAGCCAGTAGATGTTGAAGATTCATCTATTCGCTATAACCCAATGATGACTGATGCCGATATGGCAATGATTATTGATCCAATCTATTTGGAGATTTCCAAGAAGTTCCACACAGATCACGCGTATTTTGACGATGCTTTTGCGCGTGCTTGGTTTAAGTTAACGCACCGCGACATGGGTCCAAAGATTCGCTACATCGGACCTGATGTCCCAGGAGAAGATTTAATTTGGCAGGATCCAATCCCTGCAGGCACAACTTCTTATGATGTTGGCGCGCTAAAGGCAAAGATTCAAGCATCTGGACTCTCTGTTTCAGAGTTGGTTATTACTGCTTGGGATAGCGCGCGAACATTCCGCGGTTCTGACCTTCGCGGTGGGGCAAATGGATCTCGAATTCGTTTAGAACCTGCACGCAACTGGGAGGGCAATGAGCCTGCACGGTTGAATAAAGTACTTGCTGCACTGGAGCCAATTGCAAAAGAATCTGGTGCAAGTATCGCCGATGTGATTGTTTTGGCAGGAAATATCGGAATTGAAAAGGCCGCAGCTGCGGCAGGTGTAAAGGTTTCAGTTCCATTCACACCAGGTCGCGGCGATGCAACGCAGGAACAAACCGATGTTGCCAACTACGGCGTTCTTGAACCAATTCACGATGGATTCCGCAATTGGGTGAAGAAAGATTATGCAGTATCACCTGAAGAGTTACTTTTAGACAAAGCTCAACTCCTTGGCCTAACCGCTCCTGAAATGACGGTCTTAATTGGTGGTATGCGTGTGATTGGTACAAACCATGCAGGCACATCACATGGAGTGTTTACAAAAAATGTTGGAACACTTTCAACTGATTTCTTTGTCAACCTGACTGATATGAAGTACGTGTGGGAGCCAGCAGGGGAGAACCTCTATAACATTCGCGATCGAAAGAGCGGAAGCGTTGATTGGACAGCTACTCGTGTGGACCTAGTCTTTGGCTCTAACTCAATTCTTCGTTCATATGCCGAGGTTTATGCACAAAACGATAACAAAGAAAAGTTTGTTAAAGACTTTGTTGCTGTGTGGACCAAGGTGATGAACGCTGATCGATTTGACCTGGATAAATAGGATTGCAACCGTTATCTAAGTTGAACAGAGTTTGCATTACGATAACCACATGATTCCTCAGCGAAGACTCGGTCCATATTCAGTCTCAGCAATTGGAATGGGCTGTATGCATTTGTCTTTTCCAAATGAGCGGCACCCGGATTTACTCAATCAACCTGATGCGGCCATTGGGGCAATCCATGCCGCTTTGGATTCCGGTATTACTCTTTTAGATACGGCTGATATTTATGCCCCCAGCTGGAATACCATGGGACACAACGAGATTCTTGTCGGAAAAGCCTTTGCGAGCTGGAAAGCAACACCTGAACAAAAGAGCAAAGTTGTTATTACAACAAAAGCGGGCATCACGCGTGAAAAGGACGGTTCCACCTTTGGAATCTCAGGACGAAATGCAACCAAGCATTATCTGTATCGTGCTGTTGAAGCATCTGCCTACAAATTAGGTTTGAGTAAAATTCCACTTTGGCAACATCACCGAACTGATCCAGCGATTTCATATGAGGAGCAGTTCAACAATGTCATGACATTAAAAGATCATGGCTACGTTGGCGAAATTGGCTTAAGTAACGTCAACGCCCAAATGTTGCGCCACGCAATTAAAGCCGGTGGCACGCCTGCGCAAGGCGGTATTATTTCTGTGCAAAATGAATACAGCCCAAATTATCGTCACTGGCCTGAAGTGATCGATATATGTAATGAATTTGGGATCGCATATCTTCCCTGGTCACCACTAGGTGGCAATAGAAGCTTCAAAAAGATTGCCACTGGAGAAATTGGTGCTTTCAAAGAAATGGCAGATGCCAAAGGTGTTTCTGCTTATGCACTAACTATTGCATGGCACTTGAATCAATTTCCAACTTCAATCCCTATTCCTGGTGCATCTACATCCTCATCGATTTTAGATTCACTTAAGGGTGTTGACATAGTGCTCACTGAAGATGAAATATTGCAGTTGAATGAAAGTTGTCCAACCGATACACCGATAAATGGTGAGTTGCTAGATATTGCTTCTTTAAAGGCTTAGAAAATTACAGTGGGGCGGGTCGGGCTCGAACCGACGACGACAGAATTATGAGTTCTGGGCTCTAACCAACTGAGCTACCGCCCCTAAAACAATTAGGTAGAAGGATATCTAGTTTTAATCAATCTTTTTGCACTCCTTTTGTGCCCCAGTACTCCCACATTCCCATGACATTGAGGATGAGGGCGAAGCCAAAGATCAAATCTTCAACAGGTGCGCTCATGACGCGCAGGCCACTAATTACATCTGGGTCATACATGACGATATTGCGGGAAGTGAGCCACCAGTTAGTCAGCAACTGGAAGGGGAGAATGATTGCGTAAGAGGACCAGAAGATAGGTCTTGTCAGTAGTGAGTTCTTGAATCCAAACAAATCTAACAACACTGAGAAAATAAGAATGGCGATAACAATGTCTGAATAAATCATTGTCGCAGCTCCGGATGTTTCCATTCAGGCTTTATCCGAGCCACGCCCTCTAGAGTCATGAGGACAGCTATTGGAATAATGAGGAAGAAGAGAATCTCTTCGATTGGAATGTTAAATGGTCCATTAATACCTGTTACCTGTTTTTGATCGAAATACCAATGACCTTTAGCGATGGCATAGGCATCCCAAATCAAAAATCCTAGACTTATGGGAAGAAGGCTTAGGAGAACTCGCTTCATTCGACGCAACACATGCACCTTGAAGGCGATTTCAAGCCAGAAAGATGCAACTATGGTGAAAATCAACATCGCTAAATAACTCAACTTCAGCATGGTGGATTCTCTCATAATCTAAAGGGATAGTTGATATTGTCATACAGGTTTCTAAGAAGAAAGAGTAGTGAGAATTGAAAACGCGCCTAGAACTATTTGAACGAGTGCGCTTGTACTCATCAATGGCTGTTGCCTTGGCCATTGTGGCCTCACTGGTTGCATCAGAATTGATTGATTCAAAAGATCTCACCTGGCAAGTTGTAATAGCTGTACTTGCCCTTGCAGTTGGAATTCCACATGGCGCACTAGATCATTTTGTTACTGTCCCACGTACCAATAAGAAGACTATGGCAGTATTTATTTGTATCTATGTATTAGTTGCAGTGGCTGCTGCTATGGCAATTTTAAAGTGGAATGTTCTTGGATTTCAGATTGTGGTCCTAATGAGCCTGGTTCACTTTGGCGTAGGGGATAGTGCTTTTCTAAATGAGTTAGATCGCCTCAAGGAGAAAACTAGTTCGCACTTGCCCACAGCCTTTGTCGTTTTAGCTTTTGGCTCAATTCCAGTTGTCTTGCCTCTCATAAACTCATCGAGTACAAGCGCCCTATCTGAAGTGAATATAAATTTAGTGAACTGGCACCAGGGCTTTGATGAGAGCTTAAGGGTTGTTGTTCTAGGCCTATTCATTGTGGCATTAGTAGCACTTGTAATCGCAAAGAGATATCGGGATGTTATAGATCTGTTCTTACTTGCAGCATTGGCAGTTCTGACCCCACCCTTGATTGCTTTCGCCGTTTACTTTGGATGCTGGCATGCCATGCGCCATACCGCTCGCTTAACTCTAGTTTTGTCTAAGTCGCACAGCGATTATGAACAATCACATGCCCTAAAGGCCTTCTGGTCTGCAGTCATGCCCGGCACTCCAGCCTTAATCGGTAGTTTTGTCGTTGCGGCCAGTCTTTGGATTTATGGTGAGGTTGATAAATCCTTTTTCTGGTTTGTGTTAACGATTGTGTGGGCTTTAACTGTTCCTCACATGATTGTCACAGCAAAACTCGACCGAAAAGCGTTAAGAAACTAGCTACTGCGCTATAGCCTTATGGCGTGCTCAAACGTTTTCTTCCACTGATCTTTTTAATCACAAGTATTAATCACGCTCAGGCTGCACCCGTGTATCTCTTTCCAGTTGCAGGCTGTGAAGTTAACTATGCCAGAGCTCATCATGATTATGCTGCCACCGATATTTTGACTAAAGCTGGATGCAAGTTTGTGGCACCAATTAATGGCGTGGTCGATGAAGTGAACCGCACAGATACTTGGAGCGGAAAAACTAATCTAGGTATTGATCGTGGGGGACTCTACGTTTCAATAATTGGTGAAGATGGTGTTCGCTATTACGGATCTCATCTGCGCTCAATTCCTGCCAGCATTCAACCTGGTGTTTCTGTTGTAGCTGGACGTGTACTGGGAGCAATTGGATCAACGGGAAGTGCTCGTGGCACTGCTCCACATCTACACTTTGGTATCTCTTGGCCAACACCGCAAGACACATGGTGGGTGCGTCGTGGGGAAGTATCACCGTGGAAATATTTGGATGCTTGGAAAAAAGGTAAAGATCTATCTCCAGTGAAAGAAGTTGATGCTCGGAAATTAAAAGTTGGTGAGATTCCACCTGTACCAAAAAAATAACCCCCACTGTTTCCAGTGAGGGTTATTTATAAAGCGGTTTTAATTAGGCAGGATTAACTGCATCAGCCTGAGGACCCTTTGGACCCTGTACGACCTCAAATGAAACTGCCTGACCCTCTTCAAGGGACTTGTAACCGTTTCCTTGGATTG
>Ga0209191_1000475_pt1 | contig 31176 bp, 43 predicted proteins | sample S_130626_EF_Meta_FD_187320 | JGI IMG/M metagenome (GOLD analysis project Ga0209191, IMG submission 187320) | Freshwater microbial communities from Lake Simoncouche, Canada to study carbon cycling - S_130626_EF_MetaG (SPAdes) (version 2) | ecosystem: Environmental > Aquatic > Freshwater > Lake ...
AATTAACTCAACACCATTTTCCAGACACAATTCAAGTCGGAGACGTTACTAAGTGGCGAGAGTGGGATATTGATTGGAAGACGATTGATTTGGTATTAAGTGGCTCTCCTTGTCAAGATTTAAGCGCAGCCGGAAAGCGTGCTGGAATTAATGGCAAAAAGTCGAGTTTATTTTTTGTATTTGTTGATATATTAGAACATATAAAATCACTCAATCCAAATGTCTTATTTTTACAAGAAAACGTCGGAAGTGCCTCAAAGTTAGACGTTGGAATTATGAGCCGAGCTTTGGGAGTTTATCCTGTTAGAATTAACTCGTCTTTGGTAACAGCTCAACTTCGTGATCGTTATTATTGGAGCAATATAAAAACAAGACAAGACGGAATGTTTGGAGATATTGTTACTGACATACCTCAGCCAAAAGATAAATACATATTTTTAAAAGACATTTTAGAAAATGGATTTACAGAAAAACAAAAATCAATGTGTCTTTTGGAGTCAAACTCAAGACCATTAAAAACACCTCACAAAATGGCTAAAAGATATTTTGAAATAGGAATGTCAAATTTAATTTTTAAAGACGACAAGACTTATTTTAGAGTCAAAGAGGCAACTAAAATCGGATTTGTTGATGTTGGAGAAAATGAGGCTGTTGATTTGTCTTATCCTGAAAGTGAAACGAGACGAGGTCGTTTAATGAAAAACAAGTCTAATTGTTTATTAAGAAATAACGAATATTTTGTTTTTCAGGATAATGATATAAGATATTTTTCTCAAAATGAACTTGAAAAATTACAAGGATTTGATGCTGGTTATACTTCAATATTAACTCGTAATCAATCAGCTTGTCTATTGGGAGACGGTTGGACTTTGCCAATAATTGAACACATTTTTAAATTTATTCAAAAATAATTTGGATATAATAAAATAATATTATTATATTTGTACAACCGCCAAAGTAAAGTATTTAATAATTCCCTTTTCTTTTGCGCTTGGCGGTAGCAATCGAGGAGGGTTTATTTTTTTATATTATGCAAAGATATTTTTTAGAGTTTATTAATAACAGAGATCGTAGAATTTTAATTGATTTAAACGATATTAAATTTATTGAAGAGGGAGGAGAAAATTCAAAAGGATATTGTAAAATATTTTTTTACTCTGACAATTCAATTTCAGAGTGGGTAAAAGAGGATTATAATAGTATTATTGAAAGATTAAATAATTTTTATTCAAATTTAAATAATTAAAATTATGAAAATTAGTGAACTACCGGAAAAAGTTAGAAAAAAAGCGTTAGATTATCAAAAAAATTCAAAAGATTATAGTCATTTAACAGATCATTTAATTGATGCTTTTGATTGGAATAAAACAAATGAGGGATTTGAGTTTTGGTTAAATTGGGATAGTAAAAAAAAATATACTGAGACAATCACAAGTCCATACGTTAAAAACAATTACGACGAAAATGGAGTTACTCAACCAAAACACTATCAAATCGGTATCGATACCTTTGAACGAGCTGAGGCAAATTTAACTAAGGAGGAAATCTTAGCGATTTGCAAATTTAATATTGACAAATATTGCTGGAGAAAAAAAGACCAGGATAAGGAGGATTTTAAAAAGATTATTGACTACGCTAATTGGGCGCTTAAAAATTTATAATATGGACTACCTAATTGTAAAGAATAATAAAATCGGCATTCATTTAGAGCCTCAGGTTGGAACTTCCGGACGTGAGTTTAGAATGATTGGAACGGCTAAAAATTTAGAGATGCCGGAGAAGTGGAGCAATCAAAAAAAATCCTTTTGCTCTCATTACATTTATACATTTAAGTATTTAGACAATGGCGAATTTTTTGAGTTGGAATTTGATTATAACGATAATTTTGTGAGGAAATTATGAAAGGCGAAAAATATAAACCTAAAAAGAAACTCGACAAAATTGACGAGGTCATCCATTTTATAACTTGGTTGCGTTTGGAGTGCGATTTTAATTCAATATACCTTTGGGATTACAAAGGGCAAGATTTGACTTTAAACGAATTATTTACTATATATAAACAACGTTATGAATAACAAAGAGGATTTAATCGTGGAAGTTTTAGCGTTGATTTCAGTTATTACGTTGGCCGTTGCTTTTATTTTAGTAATGTCTAAATAATGTCTAAAAACTATTTTAAATGTCTAAAATTATGACAGAGCAGCAAATCCAAACTAAGATAAAAAAGAAACTCCAGGCGCAAGGGTATTTTGTAACCAAGTTAATTAAAACCTCAACAAATGGCATTCCTGACTTATTGGCTATCAAAGACGGCCAGGCGATGTTTATTGAAGTAAAAAAAGAAAATGGTATATTATCACCTTTGCAGGAATTAAGGCTATCAGAGCTTAAAAAACACGGATGTCAAGTTTATGTTTGGAGTGATTGGAATGTTGAATTTAAAACAAAAATAATCTAAATTTGTTACAAAATAACTTTTTACCGTTATATATAATATATTTACTATATTTGTAATATGATAAAACCTTACACAATATCGACTCAAATGTGGTTGGAACAGGAAGACGACAATCTCGGACTTAACGGATCGTTTGTGGATTTTAGAGTCAACGTCGATAGTATTGACGGATATTGGGTGGAGTCACCGGAGGAAATTGTGTTGATTGTTAGAGGTACGGCCTATTATATTGAAAATGAAACTCACATTTTGCATTTTTTAAGTGAGTTTTTTAATCCTATGCGATTGTGATAATAAACGAACTCGCTAAAAAAGACGCTCAATGGCGAAAAATGGCTTTACAAATTTGTAAATGCAAAGACTTAGCGGACGAGTTGACTCAAAATATGTATATTAAATTATCCGATAGGACGACAATGGTTTCCGATGGATATATTTTTGTAACTTTGAGATCATTATTTTATGACTCTCTAAAAAATAACGATATTCTTATTGACGATTTTAGTAAATTTGAAATTGAAGAGGAGGAATATAACGACGGGATTGATTATAAAGAACTTTCAAAAGGGTTAACCTGGTACGAAAGGACTTTATTCGAGCTTTCAACATTACACGGACAGCGTGAACTCTCCAGACAAACTGGAATACATATACAAACTATCCATCGAGTTAATAAGATGGTTAAAATTAAATTAAATGGCAAAAAGAAAGACTAAAAAAGAAATTAACGGACTTGGCGATGTTGTCGCAGCCGTAACCTCAGCAGTTGGGATTGAGCCTTGCGACGATTGCAAAGACAGACAATTCTCACTAAATAGATTATTTAACTTTAAAAAGGTTAAGTCTGAGATGACTCCAATTGACAAAGAACATTTTACCTTATTTTTAGAGGCAAAAGGTCAAAGAGTAATTGACGGAAAACGTACTGAGTTAGTATTTGAAGACATAGAATATTTAAATGGTTTATATTTATACTATTTTGGCATCGATAATTCTAATTGTCCGAATTGCTCAAAAGTACATGAAACTATAATTAAAGACTTATTTAAATTGTATAGCTTTGCCAATTAGTTTTGATTATGACGGAACTTTGTCAACTAAAAAAGGCAAAGACTTAGCCTCAAAATTTATCTCTGAGGGTAAAGACGTTAGAATTTTAACAGCTAGACAAAAAGACGGAGATAATACCGATTTATTTAGTACCGCAAAAGAGTTAGGAATTGATAAAATATACTTTACAAATGGACGAGATAAATGGTCGTTTGTGCAAAAGTATAAAATAAAAGAACACTATGACAACAACAAAGAGCAAGTCGACAAAATTAACGAAAAAACAACAGCAAGAGGAATTTTATTTATTTCTTGATGCTATAATTGAAAACGCACCAGGAGACGTTACAGCAAACGAAATTTGGATGGATAACAACTTATTCAAATTATTAAAAACAAAGTCTTACAAGGGCTACAAATTCTTCACGTCGATATTTTTAAAGAATAACGAGGTTGTTTTAGGTAAGTATTTAGGAGAAGTGCAAATCAATTAATTGTTTTGGATTGAAATATGGATAAAAGAAAATTTAACGGAGGAAATTCAACAAAAGCAGTAAGACCTGACGACAAAAGATTGATGACTAAGTCAGAGATGCAGGATACCTACGAAAGATTGAAACCTTTTTTACCAGAGGCGATATTGCAACTAGAGGCAGCAATGCAAGCCGGAGAGAAGTGGGCGATTGAGTTATGGTTTAAATACTTCTTTGGAATGCCTAAGCAAACTATCGACCAACATATAAGTATTGAGAAACCGATTTTTAATTCCTTAGACTTAGATGTTCCAGAAAACGACGGCTCAGAGTAAAATTGCCAAACTAAGAAAACGAGTTAGGATTGTGCAAGGTGGGACGAGTAGTTCCAAAACGTTTTCAATATTGCCCTTACTTATTACTTACGCTATTGAAAATCCATTTTCGGAAATATCAATAGTTAGTGAGTCAATCCCTCATTTGAAACGTGGAGCTTTAAAAGACTTTCAAAAAATTATGTTAATGACTGACAATTGGAGAGATAACAACTTCAATAGGTCGTCCTTAAAATATACATTTTCAAACAATAGTTATATCGAATTTTTTAGCGTCGACCAACCGGACAAGCTCAGAGGAGCGAGACGTGATATTCTATTTATTAACGAGTGTAACAATATTGATTTTGAAAGCTACCAGCAACTCGCAATCCGAACTAAAAAATTCATATACCTTGACTACAACCCAACAAATGAGTTTTGGGTACAAACGGAACTATTAAACGATGCCGACTCTGACTTTGTAATATTAACTTATAAAGATAACGAGGCACTCGACCCGGCAATCGTAAAAGAGATTGAGAAAGCAAAAGACAAAGCGAGTACGTCAACATATTGGGCGAACTGGTGGAACGTCTACGGACTCGGACAACTTGGCTCACTCGAGGGAGTTATATTTCAAAATTGGGAGCAAATAGATACCATACCAACTGAGGCGAAATTCTTAGGAACGGGACTCGATTTTGGTTACTCGAATGATCCAACCGCTCACATAGCTGTCTACGATTACAACGGCAAAATTATCGTTGACGAATTGATTTATAGCACCTCACTTTTAAACTCCGATATTATAAGTCTAATGAAACAGGAACGCACCGCTCCAATTTGGGCAGACTCAGCAGAGCCGAAGTCAATCGAGGAGATAAGACGTGCCGGTTACAATATTAAACCGGTTGTCAAAGGTGCAGACTCAATCAATTATGGAATATCGGTATTGCAGCAAAAGGAAATCTTAGTTACTAAGTCAAGCACTAATTTAATTAAAGAGCTTAGGAGCTATAGTTGGGACGTTGACAAAACCGGCAAGAAACTTAACCGACCTATCGACGAATTTAATCACGCAATTGATGCTCTTCGCTACTTTGCAATGATGAGCCTCGCAATAAACAAATCGAGACGCTTAATAATTACATAATTTTTATAAACAAAACAACATTTTTAAGTTATATATATATGAGAGTTATAATTCCAACGGATTTAAAGGACATAAAACTATCTCAATATTTGAGATATTTAAAAGTAGTAAAAGAAAACCAGGACGATGAGACGTTTGTGTGCATTCAAATGGTTGCGATATTTTGTAACCTCAGCGTGGCCGATGTTATGAAAATACCCGTTAACGATTTCGCTGAGATAGTCGAAAATTTAGCTAAGGTATTGGATCAAAAACCCGAGAGAGTTAAGACGTTTAAAATGGACGGCGTTGAGTATGGTTTTATCCCTAACTTAGATAAAATGACTTTGGGAGAACACGCAACGATTGACTCGTTACTAGGAACGGATGAAAATTTAAGTTTATTAATGTCGGTTTTATATCGTCCAATAACTAAAAAGATTTATCCATTTTATTCGATTGAGGCATACGACGGAGACGAGAGCAAAGCGGAATTATTTAACGATGTTAGAATGGACGTAGTAATCGGATCAATTCTTTTTTTTTGGAATTTAAGCAAAGAATTATTGAGCAATATCCTATCGCATTTGGAGAGCAAGGCGATGACGGAGGGGAAATCTCTAGAGGAGGTTTTCACGAAAGATGGGGATGGTATCAATCATTTGTTAGACTTTCGCGTGAGCTTGGAATCAAACCTCGAGACGTTGGAGCAGAGCCTCTTCATGAATCACTCACGTTATTATGTTACTTAATAGACGAAAGCAAAGAGGAGGCAAAACAAATTAAAAATCACTTTAAAAAATGAGAGCATTTTATCAGGCAATAGAATATATAAAAAGCACGCTAGAAAGCGCGCCTCTTTTAAATACAATAACTCACGGAACGGATATTATAGACAATGTTAAGAAAAATATATTTCCACTTGCTCACATTAATATACTCAGCTCTTCAATTAGCTCAGGAGTTGTCAATTTTACTTTCGAGGTGGCTGTTGTCGATATTCGTAATATGTCAAAGGTAAATGTTAAAGATAAATTTCTCGGCAATGACAACGAGTTGGATAATTTAAACACTTGCCATGCCATTCTCAACTACATGATTACTAAAATGAGATTGCAAAGAAGTGACGACGATATAGAATTGCAAAACGATCCAACTTTGCAACCGATATTATTGGCGTTTACAAATGCACTAGATGGTTGGAAGTGTGATATTGAAATAAGCGTACCGAATAACGATTTTGGAGTTTGTTGCAATGGAGACTAAAAACGTACAACAAGCCCTCAATGAGTTTGGAGCGTCCGTAGTTGAGCGAGCGAGAATGAATTTAAAGACCGGAGGACGTTACGGAACGCATAACGCATCCGGACAATTATCAAAGTCGTTAGATTACAAAGCAAAAGAGAATAAAAACTCTATTGAGTTTGATTTTTACGCTGAGGATTATTGGAAGGAGTTAGACTTTGGAACGAAAGGAAGTGAGTCAAGTGCAAAAGCTCCAAACTCTCCATATAAAGCAAACGCCTCAAGGGGTGCGATTGATAAATGGGTAATTCGCAAAGGCATTCAAGGAGTGCGAGGAGCTGGAGGAGAGTTTGTTAATCGTCGAATGATGGTAACGTCAATCACAAACTCAATCAATAGAACAGGAACTTACGAAACGAGGTTTTTTAGGAATGCCTTTGATAATGAGTACAAAGATTTTGACAATAACATAACTGAAAAATATGGCTTAGATTTGGAGTCGTTTTTAAAATTTACATTAAAAAATTTATAATGATAGTAATAAGCGCAAGAAGTCCGTATCAAATTATAATAAATGAGGCGTCACAAATAGGTAGTAAAGTTGAATTGTTTATTTGGAATAAAGGAACGACAGAGCCAACAATTCCAACGTATGTTATGAGTGAGAATATCGCCTCAGTTACTCAGACTGAAACGAATTATAATATTTCGCCTTTTATTTTAGAATATATAAAACAAATTTCAGTTAATTACTCAACAACTCCAATAGTTGAAAGCAATAACGATTGGTGTTTGGTGCGTGTTAAGAGATACAAAAAAACTTCTGGAGGTACTTTTACCTTATTAGATAATTTAGTTTATATCGGAGTCAATGGATATACTGAGGCAAGTCAGGGAATGAATTATAATATATCAGGATCAAATGATTTTTGTTTTTTAGGTTATGGATATAATAGTCATATAATTCAATACCATACAAAAATACCATATTATAATGTAGTTATCAAAAGTGCCGTTTCAAATAGTTATACTATAAAATATTATTTAAAAGATGGAACGCTTTTAAACGATATAACTTTTTTAAACCCTTCAACAATTGATTACTATAATTTTAGACTTCCACTTGCTTATAATAATTCAGACTATTGCGAAATTGACAGCTCAAACGATGACGTAATTTTTAGAGTACTGACTGAGAAAATTGAAGAGTGTAAATACACTCCGGTTAATGTTAGTTACGTTAATAGGTTTGGAGGTTGGCAGCAATTAACATTTTTTAAAGCGAAAAAAAATAGTGTAGTTGTCAAAGGGAGCAAATATAATTTAATGCAATCTAATGTAAATTTTAATCCTTTAATTGGGCAAACAAAATCTTTTAACATTAACGGAAACTCATCGATTGTTTGCAATACAGGTTGGACTTATGAAAGTTATAATAAATTTATTCAAGAGCTTATGATGAGCGATACAATTCTAGTCGATAATGTACCTGCAATTATTAAAACTCAATCGTTAACCTATAAAACAAAATTAAAAGATAGGAATATTAACTTTGAGATTGAGTTTGAATTTTCGAATAATCTTTTAAACGATATAGTATAAAATGGTATCAGTTCAAATTTATATAAAAAAAAATACTTTAATAACAAGCGGACAAGTTACCGATCCAAACACAACTCCATTTTTAACATTTAAAGATGGTACGAAAAGTTTTGTAACAAATGAATTTAAAGGTTATTATGTTAAGATTGTTAGTGGTACTGGCGCCAACTCAGTCGCATGGATTGACTCAAATACAAGTGTAATAATAACTTTACAAACTCCAATACAAGTTGACGCATCAAGTCAATATGAAATTTACAAATCAGAGTTTGAGAGATTAGATTTATTTAATGATGAGAAAATTAATGTTAATAGCTCAGTGTCAAATGCAAATGATATAGGGAAAATATTTACAGATTATTCTCAGAGTTTTACAATTCCGGCATCTCCTAAAAATAATAAAATACTATCTCACTGGTATGAAAGCAATTTAGATAATGGATACGATCACAGAGTACGTTATGACGGATATATAAAATTAGACTCAGTCTTATTTCGTAATGGAAATATACAATTAGAGAAAGTAAATAAGAAAAATGGATTTATTGAGAATTATTCTATTACTTTTTATGGAAATTTAACTCAATTAAAAGACAGATTTAAGGATGACAAATTAAATATTTTAGATTATACCACTTTAGATCACATTTATGACTCAACAAATGTAATAAATAGAATACAAAACGCAACTATTTATCCTGTTAGTTATCCATTAATTGGCTCAAAGAAAAAATATAGCTATAAATTTGGACCAATTATTGACGATATAACTTTCCCTGCTGGGGCTATTGCTTGGGATGAGTTATTTCCAGCAATACAATTGTCTAAAATATTTCAATTTATACAATCAAAATACAATGTTATTTTTACAGGATCATTTTTTAATTTAGATCAATGGACTAAATTATATTTGTATTTAAAAAATGCGGAAAAATTATTGGTTTTTACTCAGCCTTTAAAATTATTTCCTACATATATTTCCGATAGTAGTTTTTATAATACTAACGGAACAATTACTTCAAATTGGAACTGGTTTGGACTTGGACCATCTAAATTTTTAGAATTTTATGTAAAAATAACTCCAACAGATTTAACTAGAAAATATAATATTTTTATTTATAAAGATGGAGTTTTATTTTCAAGTTTTAGTGATTTAACAGGAGTTACTTCAAACTCATTAAATAGTTATGGACTAAGATTTGATTTTATAGATCAACCATCAAATCCAAATCAATATGTATATGAAGTATTTATAACTTCGGAGGGTGTTAATACTTTTAACACTGAATTTACAATAATAAAAGTGAGTCCTAGTAATTTTGGACCAGGTGAAGTTTTAGTTCCAGCGAGCAATTTAACAGGTCAAACGACTATTTCAAAAATTCCTATTGCAAATTATGTCCCAGACATTACTATAAATGATTTTATCACTGGAATTATAAAGGCTTTTAATTTAATGATTGTTCCAATTAATGAGAATACTTTTGAATTTATACCTTTAGAGTCTTATTATATGTCAGGGAAAACGCTTGACATTACTCAGTATGTTTATTCAGATGAAATGGTTGTGGATAGACCAAAATTATTTAAGTCAATAAATTTCCAATTTGAAAAAAGTAATAACATATTAAATAATGCTTATAGAAGTTTATATAATAGTGAATATGGAGATTTAATTTTTACCAATTCCAATTCAAATGAGAGCTCATCTTACAATATAAAATTACCATTTGAAAATATTTTGTTTGAAAAAACTGTGGGATATAATTTTCAAACCGCAACTTTAATAGATAAGGACTTAAAACCATACACGCCAAAGCCAATGCTAATTTATAATAATGGTAGATTAACAAATGACTTTCCAATTGGGGATAAAATTTATGTAACTACTGAGACAACTCCAGTAGCTATTGACAATTATTTTAGATTTTCAAATGAATATAATAGTATTCCAACCGATCCAAGTTATTCAGGATTGATGACGATGAATTTTAATAACGAGCAATCATCATGGTATAATGTTTTAGCTCCTTTAGGTTTATATTTTAGAAATTATAAAAATTATATTGATAATTTATACAATATTAAAACTAGAATTTTAAAAGTTAAAGCGTTATTTCCAGCTAGTTTATTAAGTTCCTCAGTTAAAAATGGGTTTGGTAGAAATTTAGGAATTGCTTTAAATGATAGATTAATAATAAGAAATAAAAGATATATTATTAACAACATGTCAACTGACTTGACAAGTGGTGAGGTTAACTTAGAATTATTAACAGATTATAGAGGTCCAAATGCTGCAACTACAATAGGATATAAATTTGCAGATTACAGAAGTGTTCGAACAGATAAAGAGGCATTCGATTTGAATATAAATATTTACTTAAATGATTACGATAGTTTTCAAGTTAAAGGAGCAACAAATTTTTTAAGCTATCCAATTAGTGGAATGGATGAGTATTCGGATATATTAATACCAGTTACAATTCCATATAACGGAGGAGGAGTTGACAGATTTGATCAAATAGGAATTGAATATTATAATGACGGAATTTTGCAAACAACTGAAAACATAATTTTTATACAAACAGGATAATGATAAACAATATTTTAGAGATGCTCAAACATGCCGAGCAATACGAACACAATGAAATAATCGCAACCGCCAAGGGAAAATACGAACTTAAAAAAAACTATTTACAACAATTTAAAGACTTATTAAAATGGCGATTGAAAAAGTAATTGACATAAACATACAAGGCAACGCAGACGAGGCGGTTGGGAGTTTAAAATCACAATTAAGACAGGCTCAAGCTGAAGTCGCTGTTTTATCCGATAAGTTTGGAGTTACTTCAGTCGAGGCAGCTAATGCCGCTAAGAAAGCCGCTGAATTAAAGGACAAAATCGCAGACGCTAAAAATTTAACGGATGCCTTTAATCCTGACGCAAAATTTAAGGCGTTAAGTTCGTCTTTGGCTGGAGTTGCTGGAGGGTTTGCAGCTGTTCAAGGCGCTCAAGCGTTATTTGGGGGACAATCCAAAGAGGTGGAGCAAACGCTTTTAAAAGTTCAAAGCGCAATGGCTTTGTCTCAAGGCTTACAAACAATTGGCGAGAGCGTTGACTCATTCAAACAATTAGCAGCTGTTGCCAAATCTTATTCAATAGTCCAAAAATTAGTTACAGCTGGTCAGTGGTTATGGAATGCGGCTATTATGGCAAATCCAATCGGTGCGATTGTCGCTGGAATTGTGGCGTTAATTGCAGCTGGAGTTGCGCTAGTTAATTATTTTAAAGAAAGCTCAGCAGCAGCCGCTAAAAATACGGCAGCCGTTGACGCAAATAAGAAAGCCTTAGATAATCAAACCAAAACTTTAGAGCGTAATAATTCCGAACTACAAAATAAACAAAATCAGGAGCTAGCAATGGCGAAAGCGTCTGGAGCGAGTGCGGACTCAATTAGAGCGTTGGAAATTAAATTGATTGATGAGAAAATTGCTTATGAGAAATCGGCTCGAGCGGTTGCGTTTAATACCTACGAAAAAAATAAAAATTATTTAGCCTCTTTAAAAGCTGCGGGAGCGGATGAGGAGGTAATTAAAAAACAACAGGAAACGACTAACAAATCAATTTTAGATTATAATAAACAAAACCAAAACGTACAAAAAGCGTTTGACGAAAGGAGAGATATTCAAAGACGTCACCAAGTTGAAATATTACAATCTCAAACAAACCACAATAAAGAGGTAGCCGATAAAAATAAAGAGGCTGCGACAAAAGCGAAAGAGGAGGCAGAAACGGCAAGGAAAAAAGCGATTGAGGATAAAAAGAAATTTGACGAAGAGACACAAAAAGGAATTGAGGATTTAAATAAGTCTCAAGCTGACGCAGAGAAAAAAAGACAAGACGACGCGCAGAAAATTATTGACGAGTTAGCTGAAAGTCAAGAAACCCCAACTCAAAAATTAAATAGAGAATACGAGGAGAAAAAAGCTATTTTAGAGGCAGCCGGTCAAAGTACTTTTGAACTGGAAATGAAACATTTGTCCGACTTGGAAAATTTGGACGCTGAGGCAAAAGCTAAAAAGAAAAAATCCGATGAGGATCAAGGAGCGGCAGAAGTTGAAATCGCTAAAAAAACAGCAGCAGCAAAGCAAGCCCTATTTGCTAAGACTTCCGAAACGTTAAGCAAAGGCGCTGACTTATTAGGTAAAAATACGGCAGCGGGAAAAGCAATGGCAGCGGCAGCCGCTTTGATTAATACGTATCAAGGTATAACGGCAGAGCTTGCAACCAAAACCGTCACTCCTTTTGAAATTGGATTGAAAATTGCCAACGTTGCTATAATCGCAGCGACAGGATTTAAAGCGGTACAGGATATCGTATCAGTTCAAATTCCTGGGGGTGGTGGTGATGCTGGAGCTGGAGCAAGCGCTCCAAGTGGAAGTGGTGGAGGGATGACAGCTCCTAGCTTTAATGTAGTTGGTCCAAGCGGACCAAATCAAATAGCTGAGTCAATTGCTAATCAAAATCAACAACCAGTCCAAGCGTATGTTGTTAGTGGAGCAGTAACTACTAGCCAGGCTTTGAATAGAAATATAGTAAATAACGCATCAATGGGATAGATAAAATCTATTATAAAAATAATTATAATAGATAAAATCTTGAGCTGTAAAGTATTGATTTTATTGGTATTTTGCGTTAAATTAAAAAACTTTAAAAAGACAATATAATATATATAAAGTCCTTTTAATTAAAATAAACGCTTAAAAATAGCCTTAGAATTAAAGTTAAATATTTAAGGTTAAAACCTTAAAAATAAAAAAAGTTATGTCATTAAATTAAAATTTAATGCAAAAAGTTTATAACAAAACATAAAAAAAAAGTTATAGTAATATGGAGACTTACAAAGTTTTATTTAACGAAGAGGAAAACGAAGGTGTCTACGCGGTGAGTTTAGTAAACGATCCAGCCATAGGCGTCAATTTTATAACGTTGTCAAAACAAAAAGAAATTAAACTTGCAACTGTAAACGAGGAGCAAAGAATTTTAATGGGTGCAATTTTAATTCCTAACCAGCCAATTTATAGAAATCAGGATGGTAACGAATTTAATATTGTATTTCCAAAAGAGACAATAAAAAAAGTACAACAAAATTTTGCCTTAAAAGGTTATCAAAATAATTCAACAATTGAACACTCAGGAGAGCAAATTCAAAATGTTACGTTTGTTGAAAGTTGGATAAAAGAGGATGAGGTACACGACAAGTCAGTACATTATGGTTTTAGTGAAGAGGTTGGAACATGGTTTGGTTTAATGAAAGTTAACAACGACGAGATTTGGAACGACTACGTTAAGACTGGCAAAGTTAAAGGATTTTCGATTGACGGAGTCTTTGACATGGAGAAAGTAAATTTAAAAACAGAAATTAATATGAATTTAGAAAGTATCGTTAACGCGATAAAAGATGGTTTCGCATCGGTAAAATTATCGAGCGAGGCTGAGCAAGTTGAAGTTATTGAAACTATCGAAGTTGCAATGATGACAATGATGCTAAAAGATGGTGTAACCATTTTAGAGGCTGAGTCTTTCGAGGCTGGACAATCAGTTATGATTGTAGCTGAAAATGGCGACAAAGTTCCAGCTCCAATCGGAGAGCACGAACTTGAAGACGGAAGAATTTTAGTAATTATCGAAGAGGGTAAAATTGCTGAAATTAAAGACGCAATGGTTGAAGAAGAAACTCCAGATGCAGCTCCGGCTGAGGCTGAAGCTGTGGAAATGTCAACTGAGGAAATGATAAAAGCTATCGTTACCAATATGAGCGTTGAAGTTTCAAAACAAATCGAGGCAATTCGTACCGAATTAAGCGCTCAAATTACTGAGGTTAAAACTACTCAAGTTGAGGTGAAAGCGTCAACAAAAGCAAAGCCGGAAGTTGCTGAAACTTCAACAAAAAATGTGAAACTAACTAGATCACAAAAAATATTAAATAACTTAAAAAATTAAATTTTAAAAAATGGCTACAACTACAACTGTAAGTTCAAACTACAACGGAACGGCTGCCGGTGCAATTATCGGTCAAGCGTTCAAAACTATTGACACAATAGAAAAAGGAGCGGTAACTATCGCTGAAAACGTAAACTTTAAAATCTCTTTGAGAAAAATCGCTTACACTGACGGAACAACTGCATACACTTGCGGATTTGCTCCAGCTGGTACAATCGTATTAAACGAAAATACTATCGAGCCTTTCAAATTCAAAAATGATTTTGATGTTTGTAAAGAAGATTTTAGACAGACTTGGTCTGACGGAATTATGGGCGGGGGAGCTGCTAATGCAACAGCGCCAAGCGACATAATGGACGCAATCCAAGCGGAAGTTTTAGGAGCTATCGGTGAGAAATTAGAGTCTGACATGTGGACGTCTTCAACTAACTTTGATGGTTGGTTAACTTTGTTCGCTGCTGACGGAGACGTTAACAAGCCAACTGCTGACGCTGCTGTTACTGAGGCTAACGTTTTGAGTAAATATTTAAAACCAGCTTTAAACGCTGTTCCAGTTGCTTTAAGAAATAAAGAGTTAGTAATTGCTGTATCTCCAGACGTTGCTCAGGCATACGCTTTTTACTTATCTACTCAAGGGATTGTTTATGGAATGGGTAATACTGACTTTGCTTTGGCATTTGGACGTCACACGTTAACCGTATTAAACGGATTACCATCAAACTCAGTTGTTATCTACGAAAAGAAAAACTTAGTTTTTGCTACTGGATTAACAGCAGACCACAACCAAGTTGCACTTGTTGACGAAGACGAAATCGGTTTATTGACTGGTAAAGTTAGAGGAAAAGTAGTTTACAACGTAGGTGTTGGATACTACAATGCAGAGGAGATCGTTTGGTTATCTTTAGACTAATTAATTAACAAAAATACCGCTCATTAATTTGGGCGGTTTTTAATAAAAAAATATATACTTATGTCATGTCTTATTAGTGCGGGAAAATTGCTTGGATGCAAAGACCAGCGAGGAGGTTATAAAAATCTATACTTCGCAAATTACGACGATTATAGTTTTGTTATTGCTGCTCACGAGGTTACAAGTTTGGGATCTTTGGATGAAGTTTTCAAATACGAAGTAAAAGCTACAACGAACACATTAACAGAAACCGGAACAAGTTCACAAGATAACGGAACATTTTTAAACGCTCAATCTTTAGCGGTTACACTTCCAAAATTATCGGCTGACTTACAAGCTCAAGTTCAATTGATTTGTGCGTCTCGTCCTTACGTTTTCGTAGAGGATTATAACGGAAATATTCTTTTAGTTGGTGCAGCTAACGGAACGATGTCAAATTGCACTAAAGTAACTGGAGGAGCTGGAGCGGATTTATCAGGTTTCACTTTGACTATTACTGCTGAAGAGAGCAATTTAAGTCCATTTTTGGACTCAGCAACTAAGAGCGCATTAATGGCTTTAGTTAGCAACGTGGTTGTTTCCTAATTTTCTTTCATAGTTTGTTTAAAAAAAAGTCACTTCGGTGGCTTTTTTTGTTACAAAACGTTATTTTTAAGTTATATATATATGTGGATATTTAATTTAACAGCTCCCTTTCAATATAAATGCATTCCTCGTTATTATAACGGAGGCGAATTGACGTTTTTTTTAAGGGATGAGCTAAGAGATATAATTTTTAATATTGAAATATTAGGATCATTTTATCAAAATAATGTATTAATATTAAATTTTGAAGAGCCAATTTTAAAAGAGGGACAATCTTTTGAGATTACAATCAATGAGGATGATAATTTAATATATAGAGGCAAGGCATTTTCAACAGCTCAAACAGACCTCGAAAATTTTGAACTCAATAAAGGAGTTTTAAAAGTATAAATTTATGGAGAAATTACAAATTATAAACCTATCAAACTACATTCGCCCTGAAATTAGAGAGGTGAGCGGTAAAAAATGGGTTTTGAATGGAGATAAAAATTCATTTTATCAAATTATTATTGACGCTTATAATGGATCGCCAACTAACTCAGCGATAATTGACTCTTATAGTCAGTTTATTTATGGTAAGGGTTTGACTTCAAACGGCAAATCACAAAAGCCGTCTGAGTGGGCGGCGATTATGTCGTTAGTTTCAAAAAAAGATTTACGAAAAATTTGTAAGGATTTTGAAATGTTTGGCGAGGCATCGATTGAAGTGAAATATATCAATAATAAAATACAACGTTGTTTCCATATTGCAAAGCAAAGGATTGCTCCGGAGGTTGCAAATGAAGAGGGAGACATTACAGGATATTATTATAGTTATGATTTTTCAAATGTAAATAAATATAAGCCTGAGCGTTTCGATGCTTTCGGATTTGGTGACGGCTTAGGCGAACGCTCTGAAATTTATATTATTAGAGATTATCAGGTTGGGCAATTTTATTATTCCAATCCAAGTTACGTGTCCGGGATTTCTTGGGCGCAGATGGAGCAGGAAATTAGCACTTACTCAATCAATCACATACAAAAAGGTTTGTCATTCGGTCATATTATCAATATGAATTGTGGCATCCAAGAGAGCGCCGAGACAATTCAAGAGAATACGAGACAAATCCGTAATCATTTAACCGGATCTCAAAACGCCGGAGCTTTCTTTTTAAATTGGAATGATAATAAAGAAAGTGAGATAACAATTTCGGCTTTGGAAGTTTCGGATGCGCACCAGCAATACGCTTACTTAAGCGCTGAGGCTAGACAGCAACTTTGCACCTCTCATAAATTAACCTCTCCAATGTTAGTAGGTATAAAAGAGGCAAATGGTTTTAGCTCAAACGCTGAGGAAATAAAAGTCGGCTTTGCTGAATTAATGATAAATGTAATTTCACCAAAACAAGAAATTATTTTGGACGGATTAATGGAGATTTTCGCTGTAAACGGAATTACTTTGGACTTACAATTTGAAAACCTAAGAGCTGAGGAAGTTGTAGCAAATGTAACCGGAGAGCCAACTCAAGTCGACTCAAACGACGCTGCGGTTTCTTACAATGGTGCGCAAATTAGCTCAGCAATTGACATATTTGCAAAAGTAAGAGAGGGAATTTTGACAACCGAGCAAGCGATTGTTTTCTTAGTTCAATTCCTTAATATTCCGGTTGAAGTTGCTCAATCATTATTTAGTAATCAAACCGCACCTTTGACACAATTAAAAAGTCAACACGTTTGCTGCTCAAAAGAAGACAACGGACTTTCGGAAGTTGCCGACGCTTTGATTGAAATGGGCGAAATTGTAAACGAGGACGAGTGGATTGAGATTGACGCAATACCAGTAACAAAAGACCTTGAGATTAACGAAATAACTTTAAATTTAGCGAGGTCGTTTGCAAGTTTCCCAAATGTAACGAGTGAACAAGACACGGAGCTTTTTAAGATACGATATTCTTACGAGGGTAGTTTGGGAGCGCAAAGAGATTTTTGTAATAAAATGGTAAGCGCTGGACGTACATATCGCAAAGAGGATATAACAATTGCTGAGACAAAAGTTGTCAATCCAGGACTTGGACCGGACGGAGCGGATAATTATTCGATTTGGCTTTACAAAGGTGGGGTAAATTGTAACCATTTTTGGATGAGAAAAATATATTTGCGTAAAAATAACAAACAAATCGGAGTGAACGAGGCTAGAAAAATGATTTTAGACTTAGATCCAGCCGACAGACCTCAAGCAAAATGGCAAGAAAACGACATTGAAGTGGCGCAAATTGCATCAAAAGAAAACAATTTTTGGTCATTAACTCCAAATTATAGACAATAATGGCAACGACAATACTTTTAAGAGAGAACGAATTAACTAAAAATACCCTTTTGGGTGGGAATATTGATATTGATTTATATATCCCTTGCATCGCAGACGCTCAAAGGACTAGACTTGAGGAGATTTTAGGGGAAACTTTATACAATAAAATTTGTTTGGACTTTGAAAATGACGATTTGGAGGGGGAATATTTAACTCTTTATGAGGGATATATTGTACCTTTTATAATTGCGGCGGCAGCGGTTGAATATTTATTAATCGGAGCTTACAAAGTAAACAATAACGGAATATTTAAGGCGCAACCTGACAACTCAATTGCTATTGATAAGACAGAGGTCGACTATCTCGTTAATAATATGAGATTGAAATCGGAAATGTACCGAGATAGGATGTTCCGTTGGTTGGCTAGATTTCATTTGCCTGAGTACGTTAGTAGTTCGACAAATATAGTCAATCCAATTCGTTCAAATTTAATTTGCGGCAAATGGTGGCTAGATAAACCATATTAAGATGAGGAAAACAGACAAAAGAACAGAAGTAAATATTAAGAAATTAAAAAAATTTATAGTAAAATTAAACAATAACAAAAAAATTAAAAAAAATGAGTAAAGATATTAGAACAGATCACGAGTACCAAGTTGCAGAGTTTGGAGATTTTGGATTTAGAATTATTACTGATGCTAGTAGTATTCAAGGTGAACGTTTCTCAAGTATTATGGCTATTACAGATTGTCCAAATTTAGAATTTACCTCTACAAGAAAAGGGGATAATTATGGTCAATTAAATTTAAAAGCTGGAATGATAATTTATGGAGATTTAACAATTGAGGCTGTAAGCGGTACAGTAATAGCTTATTTAAGAGGAGAATAAATATGAACAGACTAGGGCTAGGAACGAATAATTTTAGGATAATAGGCTCAGCGCCTCCTCCTCCAGAATTTACTAGATATATTATTACAGATTGTGTTAGCGAAAATACTTATATTACACTCGAATATGAGTGGGGGACTTTTAATATAAACGATAGAGTTGGATTTAATAAACCGGGAGGTATACCTACATTTGGAAAGATTAATTCATATACAACAGAAATAGGTGATAATATTAATCCTTCTCCTTTTGGAGTAAATTCAGCTAATTGCTTTGATAATGTTTTAAATTTTACTTCAGTTGCTTCAGCTGTTGAGGGTGGTCTAACAGTTAGTTTTTATTGCAATCCTAGTAATGAAAATTTTGTTTATAATGGTAGTATAGACTCTTATTTAATTTATAATTATAATTTATTTATTTATATAGAGGGTGAAGATGGAGAAGGTGATAATTTTTCTGAAATAATTCAAGTAGATGGACAAAGTAATGAAATAGGTAATTATAATTTTATACAAGGAGAAGATAATTTTATATTTCAAGTATTTCAAAACATAAGTGGAAATATTACTTTTATGTATATTGATGAAGGTCAAGAGCAACCTTATTTTGGAGGTACACAACAATATACTGACAATAATGGTTGTTCATATAATTATTTTTTACAAAATGAAACTGGATATACTTTTTTAGGAATTGCAAGGCAAGATAATTGTTAATTATTAAAAAAATAACTTTTAATAATTAAATAAATTTAAAAAATTAAAAATGGCATCGACATTAAACTTTACAACCAAAAGAGGGGACACTTTTAAAAGAACAGATTTTCAAATAGTAATAAATGAAATTCCCTTAGACTTAACAGACGGAGAAGTAAAAATACAACTTAGAAAACAACCTGGAGGGCTTATTGCTTTAGAGCCAACGATAACAATTTTTGATCCCGAAAATGGAGAGTTTTGTATTGATGAGCAAATCATTAATATCGAGGCTTGCATTTATAGATACGATATTCAAGTGACAACCGAAAGCGGAGAGGTTAACACTTGGGTAAGTGGATTGTTTACAATAACCGACGACATTACACGATAATAGATGAGCGATAATGTAAATATAATAGTACAAGATACAATAAACGAAATCGTTGTTAATACAGCGGTTGTAGTTGAGACAATCGACATAAACGTACAAGTCGCCGTTGACGAAGTTAATATAATTGCAAATCCTAATAATTATGTCGTTAATATTAACCGAATTATTGGAGAGCAAGTTCAAAGCGATTGGACTCAAACAGACAATCAAGCTCCGGACTATATTAAAAACAAGCCGTCAATTCCTACATTAACAAGTGATTTAACAAACGACGGAGAGGACGGAATTAATCCTTTTATTACAGCTAACGACATAACTCCTCAAGTCAATTCCGATTGGAACGCAACGAGTGGCGTTGAAGAGATTTTAAACAAGCCAACAATTCCAGCAGCGGTTACAAATACAAGCGAATTAATAAACGACGGAGAGGACGGAGTCAATCCATTTATTACGGCTGCCGATTTACCTATAACAGTTACTTCGGTTGGGCTTACAATGCCCTCAGCATTTAGCGTGACAAATAGCCCAATAACAAGCGCTGGTACTTTAGCCGTTACAGGTGCGGGCGTGGTTAGTCAATATGTAAGAGGTGATGGTAGTCTAGCAAATTTTCCTACTTCAACAGGAGGAGGAGCTTCAGTTTCTTATTACTTAAATGGAAGTGTATCTCAAGGCACAATTGGCGGGGTTGCATATAAAGAAATAAACGGCGTTCCTGTAATTGGAACAGGAACAGACTTTACTATAAATGCAGACGGATATATTGCTCAATTTATTACAGACGTAGGAGATCCAAACAAATTATTAATTCCGGCTGGAAATTGGAATTTTGAAACTTATTTTAGTGCATCTTCAAATGGAGGAACGCCACGTTTTTATATTGAATTATATAAATACGATGGTGCTACATTTACTTTAATTGCAACTAATTCAGCAACACCTGAGTATATTACAGGCGGCACAAGTATCGATTTATATTTTACAGCATTAGCAATTCCTCCTACTACATTATTAGCAACCGACAGACTATCGGTTAGATTTTACGTTATACATAGTGGCAGAACAATAACAATGCATACTGAGAATAGTCACTTATCTCAAATCATAACGACATTTTCAACGGGTTTGACTGCATTAAACGGATTGACTACTCAAGTACAATCATTTGCAACAGGCACAAACGGAACTGACTTTGGTATAAGCTCAGCAACAAGTACACACACATTTAATTTACCAACAGCATCGGCTACTAATAGAGGAGCATTAAGCTCTACAGATTGGACTACTTTCAACGGAAAATTTAATTTACCAAGTTTAACAAGTGGCTCAGTTTTATTTTCAAACGGAACGACAATAGCTCAGGATAATGCTAACTTATTTTGGGATGATACTAATAATCGATTAGGTATTGGAACAGCAACTCCAACTCACGGACTAAATGTTTACACAACTGTAGCCGATACGGGGATTTTATTAGACTCAAATACAAATCCTGCTTTTATAATTAAAAGAGCAGGTGTTGAAAGATTAAAATTGTCAGCAGCAGGAGCGGTTGGAACTGTAAATGGTTTAGGAAATGGTTTAGCTTTTCACACTGATTCACTTGAAAGAATGCGTTTAAATAGTGCAGGTAGATTTTTAATTAATACTACAACTGATAATGGTGGTACTGTTCAAATAAAAGCGCCCGGAGCGTTATCTACCGATATAGCTTTAAAAATTCGTAACAGTGCTGATACACTTGATTTAATGAATGTTTTAGGAGATGGAACTCTTTTTGTTAGGGCATTAATTAGATTGGGAGGAAATAGTGATAATATTTCAGCATCATCTAATTCAGGGTTTTTAGATATAAATACTAATACAGGTATTAAAATAAATCCGGGCAGTGCATTTTCTACTATTTTTCATAGTACAGGTAATGTAGGTATTGGAATAGCTGCTCCTTTATCTTCAGCAAAATTAGATATCACTTCAACAACTCAAGGTTTTCTTCCTCCAAGAATGACAACAACGCAAAAAAACGCAATAGCATCACCTGCAACGGGATTAGTGGTTTTCGATACAACTTTAAATAAATTATGCGTAAGAGGCGCGGCAGCGTGGGAAACGATAACATCAATATAAATAAATAAAAAAATGGGATTATTAGTAAGTGCTACGGCAGACAAAAAGATTTTAATTAAGGGAACAGAAATTGAGTTGCCAAGTGTTTATGTTCGTTTGGAATATGGAGCGAGAGCTAACGGAATAACGTTGGAAATTGCAGCTACAACCTACGCGAGTAAAGAGGCTTTTAAAGACGGCGCCGGAGCAATTTTTAGCGACGTTCAACAAGGTACATTTTCAGTTGATTTGCAACCTGGCGAAGAGCAAAATTTAACAAGCGCAGAGCTTTACTCAAAATTAGCTTTTGAACAAATGGGTTATTTAGTAGAAAATGAGTAAGGAGCAATTTGATAGAATATTAAGCAAATGGATTTCGCGTAAGTTATTAGTTTTTTTAGTAGCTTGCGTTGGTTTATTTTCTCAAACATTAACCTCTTCCGATTGGGTGATTATTGCGACGGCTTACATAGGAATTGAGGGGATTACAAATATAGTTGAACGATTAAAAAAATGAAACAATACTTTTTAGATTTAAAGCCGTCTTTATTGACAGGAACTTTTTACGCAATATCATTCGCAGACGTTGACGCTACAATGAAAATCGTTGCTTTTTTATTAGCCTCAGGATATACCTTGCGCCGTTGGTATCTTATGGAAAAATCAAAAAATAATGAAATTAAATAACGCCGGTTATCTTTTAATTTGTAAATTTGAAGGCTTGAGCTTAATTCCTTACCTTTGCCCAGCTAAAATTCCGACGATTGGATACGGAAATTGTTACTATCCAAATGGTAAAAAGGTGACGATGCAAGACAAAGCAATTACAAAGCAAGAGGCATTCGAATTGTTTAAATTTATAGCCGATAAATTTGCTTTGAAAGTAAGTGAATTGATAAAATCAAATGTTAATCAAAATCAATTTAACGCCTTAGTGAGTTTTGCTTATAATATAGGAGTTAATGGATTGTCAAAAAGTACATTATTAAAAAAAGTCAATTTCAATCCTGACGACTTAACCATTAAAAACGAGTTTTTAAAATGGAATAAGGCTGGAGGCAAAGAAATAAAAGGCTTAACAATTAGGAGGGAACAGGAAAGCGATTTATATTATGAAAAAAGTAACTTATAAGGGTGAAATTGTTAGAGAATATTTACTTAAATTTCCACACGCATCCACAAACGCAATCTCTCGTTTATTGGTTGCAGATTATCCGATTGACTTTAATAGTGTAGAGGCAGCCAGAGGACTTGTAAGAGCGCATCGAGGCGAACTAAATATAAAATTAAAAGAAACAATCTCAGAAAGAACAACAAAGGAAAAAAAACAATTTATGACTAAAAATTTTGAGTTACCAGAGTCGGACTACGAAAAGCAAAGCGAAGTAATAGTTCCCAACAAAAACATTTTATTTTTATCGGACATTCATTTTCCGTACCAAAACAACGACGCTCTTAAATTAGCGCTTGATTATGGTAAAAGCGAGAAAGTCGATTGCGTTTATTTAAACGGAGATACTATCGACATGTATATGCTAAGCCGATTTATTAAAGACAGACGCCTCAGAAATATGGCTGACGAGTTAGAAATGACACGAAACTTTTTAAAGAATTTACAGGATCACTTCCAAGCTCCAATTTATTACAAAATAGGAAATCATGAGGATCGTTGGCAAAACTTTTTAAAGTTACAAGCTCCGGAACTTTTAGGAATACCTGATTTTGAACTCTCAACAATTTTAAGATTTGGAGAGGCTGGCGTTCAAGAGGTAAAAAGTAAGCAAATAGCCAAAGCCGGTAAATTGCCACTTTTACATGGACACGAATTTTTTAGCGGATTTGCTCCTCCGGTTAATCCAGCGCGAGGATTGTATATGAAAGCAAAGGAAAGCTCAATTATTGGGCATCACCATAGAACGTCCGAACATACTGAGGTTTCCTTAAGTGGAAACGTAACAACAACCTGGAGCGTTGGTTGTTTATGTGGTTTACAGCCGGAATATATGCCTTTTAATAGTTGGAATAACGGATTTGCTCATATTAAAGTAGACAAGTCAGGCGATTACGAGGTTAATAATTTGAGAATAGTCCAAAATAAAATAAGATAATGAGATATATTTTTATATTATTGCTTTTAGTTGGGTGCGGAACTCGCAAAGTAAACAAAAGTAATACCGAAACGACGACAAAAACGGAGGTAAACGTCTCCGATACTACTAAAATTGTCACAAATACGGCTTATAATATTGACAAAGTTGTTAATGATTTTTATATTGAGCCAGTAGATACGTGTAAACCTATTATTATTATCGATAGTCAAGGCAAAAAAACGTCTTATCATAACGCTAAAATACGTCACAGAGTTGAAAACAGCTCGAATAAGACACTAAAAAGCGAGATTGTACAAAGTAGTCATAAAGAAAATATTAAGGCAACCACGCAAGCCAAAACAAGCGTTAAACAAATAGAGAGCAAAACCTCGTTTATAAGTGAGTTTTGGTGGTTGTGGCTTATTTTATTATTAATCTTATTATATTACCTCAATAAGAAACTAAATTTATTTTTATAGATATAATGTTTACTCCAAAGAGGCGAGTAAGTCATGTAAGGCGATAGTCGACGTTGATCCTTACCAAACTAAACCACTTTTTTAAGTGGTTTTTTTATATCCTTTTGCGTATAAATACGGATAAATACGTATAATTATACCCGATTGCGTATAATTTGTAAATGTTAATAAAAAGTTAAAGTTTAATTAAAGGGCTTTTAATTAAAAATAGATTATATCTTTGCTCTATTATTAACAAACAAATATTTAAATTATGAAAACAAAAAAATTTTATTACAGCTTTTGCGTAATTGCAGCGAGTTATTTTTTAATTCAAATAATTTTACGTTATGGATACTAAAAGACTAATTCACGAACATCGCAAAAAAATTGCAATCTTAAAAATGATTGAGAATGCAGAGCTTAAATTTCAAAACCACATTAAAATGGTTTCACTAGGTTTAAATTTAAACGAAAACTTAGACAAAGCAAAAAAATTAATTGCAATACAAGACAGACTAATCACTTATTATTTAAAATTATGAATTTACTAGAAAGATTAAAACCGGAATATTTAGAAAAATTAGAAAATTTAAAAGAGCAATATCCAACCTCAGCAGAAAAAATCGAATTTAGCTTACAATATAATACTAGCGTATTTGGTTTATCAATTAGCGAGGGGAGTTCAATTTGTATATTTTTTGACCTTGAAATGACACTTAATAATTTACTTAATATGATTGAAGACGATGAATAAAAAAAACGCTGGGCGCAAGTCCAAATTTAAAGAGGGAACTCAAACCAAAATAATAAAAAGGTTAATCCCAATCGAGTCAGAAAATGAAATAAAACAAACAATTGAAAAAATCTTAGAAAAATGGAAACGAAATTAAAACAAATTAAAAAATTCGACAAATGGATGCGTAAAACCGTCCAATCAATTCACTACTCAAACAACGAGAAAATGTGTAACGCTTATCAAAAAATAAAATCATAATGGGAGCAAATTCAAAACTATTTTTAGAAAATTCAGAGCAATTCGTAACAATGTACGAGCCAAGTTTTACTAAAAAAGATGCAATCTTAACTGGTAAACGAATGGTCGATAATGTTATCGAAAGCGGAGAGGTTGACAAACACCAATTTATGGCAAATATTTGCCGATTAAAAGAGGTTATTAATTCGGCCGACTCAGAGATGAGGAAATACTTACCTTTTGAAAAATTGAAGTATTACGGAGTTGAGTTTATTCCAACAAACGGAGGCGATACTTTAAATTATAACGAGGACGAAATTTATTGCCAATTAAAAGCCGATCTTGACGCAAGGGTTGAACTATTAAAACTCGCACAAAAGCAGCCAATAATTGACGCATACGGAAACGAAGTTCCCAAAGTGGGAACAACGCCTCGCAAAAATTCAATATCACTAAAATTTTAATATTATGAGAATAGGTCAAAAAGTAAGAATAAAAGAAAATAGTATTTTCGCAATGGAAATTGATAAACACAACCCAACCGATAAAATTGGAGTGATAGTTGAAATAGGCAACGAGTTACAAAGTGAAAGGAGAACGCCTGGACTTCCTGTAATTGTTGACTGGGGTAAGTTTACAAATAGTTATAGATTTTTAGATTTGGAGGCAGTATATGAGTAAGCAAAGCGAACTAACAAGGATTAAAAGAGTGTTAAATTTTTACTATAAAAGAGGTATTAATTCAGAGAGAGTTAATAATTTATACAGAAAAATTTTGTTAATTAAAAAAAATTATATAATTTAGCAACATCATAATACCGATGCAAGGTTTGAGCATCTTAATTTCAGACCATAAATAAATAAAATTATGAGTACAATTTCAAACCGCAAACAAGCGTTTGCACAACCACAAACAAATCCAGCGACAAAATTTATCGACTGGAAATCAAACGACAAATGTTTTAGTTATTACGATCGTGAAACTTCAGCAAACGTCTCAATTCCTTTACCTTTTAAATTTTTAGTTTTAGACGAATTGCACACCGTAAAAGGTTGGAACGACGCAAGCTCTAGTCAAATCAATTCCAACGAGGTAAAATTTATCTCGCGCGACGAAATGACTGTCAAACCTTTTAAAGGAAACGAAATCGCAAAGGGATTATACAAAGACATTAAGGAGAAAATTAAGGCGGCCGGAGGGCATTATGTTAAGAGCGTTTATTGCATGCTTGAAGACGGCTCAATCGCTAACTTACAACTTAAGGGCGCAGCGTGTCAAAGTTATGGAGATTTTACAGCAAAGACTCGATCCAGGTTAACGGACGAGTGGGTTGTCGTTGACAAAGCAATCGACGGCAAAAAGGGAGCTGTTAAATATACAACGCCAGGATTTGCGTTTGAAAAATCGTTAAGTGACTCGGAGGCTGACTTAGCTGACGAGGCTTACAATGTATTGGAGGCTTATTTAAAAACGTATTTAGCGAAAGCCGAGCCAATCGATACAATCGCTCCGAGTGAGACCGATGAGGTTATCGAGGACGACGATTTGGACTTTTAGATTATTGTTGGTTAATAATTGAAATCGGAGGGCATTATGTCCTCCTTTTTTTTACAATAGTACACATTTTATCGGTTTCCCTATACCCCCTTAGAAAACAAAAATTATAATTTAATAGGGGGGGGTATAAATTCAAAAAAAACGTGTTGAATGTGTACTATTAAAAAAATATTAAAAAAAATTAGTTTATATTAAATTAATTATTATCTTTGAAAAACAATTGGAGTGGTAGCCATATTAACTTTTTATTAAGTCCCTATTACCACGCAACTACCACTGCTGGTAATGGGGACTATTTTTTTACACTATGATAGTATCAGTATTTAAAGACTTGTATAAGTCAACCGACGTACCCTTTCACGTTCCAATTGAAAAAATAGTCAATAGGATTAAAAAAGGAACTTCAAAAGAGATTATCGATTTAATTCGAAACGGACAATTACAATTAAAAAGCTCTTTGCCTTGCATAATTTTTGGAGGGATTTTTAATGAGCGAAATTCAAACTCACTTCAACAGCATTCCGGATTAATGGTTGTCGATTTTGATAAATATCCAGACGTTGAAACGATGCTCTCACAATTTGAAATTTTAAAACAAAATAAACATTTTTGTTTACTTTTTATCTCTCCCTCAGGAATGGGAATTAAGGGCGTTTTAAGGGTATCAAATGAACTAACTAAGGAAACGCATCCCAAAGTATTTAAAGAGTTTCAAAAGCAATTTAATTTCGATTATTTTGATATAAGTAACTCCAATGTTGACAGAGTTTGTTATGAGTCATACGATCCGAATATTTATTTTAATAAAGAGGCTGAGATATTTGATCCAATATTAAAAGAGGAGGGATTTAATGTTTCGGAGAGAGTGCCACTTTTACCGATTACTGACCAGGATAAAATTATTGCTAAAATAATGGAATGGAATTGGCAAAAAGATTTTAGAGAGGGAGAGCGTAACGCTTTTATTTTTGATTTGGCCGGAGCGTTTTGCGAATATGGTATATCTCAAGGCAATGCAGAGGGATATATTTTGAATAATGTAGTAATTGGAGACTTCTCAGAGACAGAGGCAAAAACGACAATAAAATCGGCTTATAAAAAACGTAACTTTGATATAAAATACTTTGAAAATTATAATAAAATAGACTCAATAAAAGTTGATTTAAAGAAAGGTAAAAAGGAAGTAATCGAGAAATATGGTATCACGGAGGATACATTCAACGAAATAAAGGAAGCATCCGAACACGAAGACTTTTGGCAATATGGCGAAAAAAATAAACTAAGAATTGATAATTTAAAGTACCGATTATTTTTAGAGCGTAATGGTTTTAAAAAATACTTTCAATCTGAGGCACAAAAGGCGACGTGGATTTATATAAGCTCCAATAAAGTAGTGGAAACCTCAGCAGAGAAAATAAAAGATTTCGTCCTTAATTATTTAATGGATCGAGGAGAGATTGACGTTTGGAATTATTGCGCAAGTTATCAAAATATATTCTCAGAAAATTATTTATCAATGATTGAGAGCGTCGATTTGATGATGCTAAAAGATACTAAAACCAAATCTTATATTGCCTTTGAGAATGGTATTTTAGAAGTAACAAAAGACACTATTAAATTGGTTGACTATATTGACGTGGACGGTTACGTTTGGAAGTCTCAAATTATTCAAAGAGATTTTAATCAATCCGAAGACTTAGAGAACGAATATAAAACATTCATAAATAATATTAGCAACAACGAGCCAATTGCTATTGAATGCGTCGTAGGGTATCTTTTAAGCACTTATAAAAATAAAATGAACAACAAGGCTATAATTTTAAATGATGAGGTTATAAGCGAAAATCCGGAGGGGGGAACTGGAAAGGGTTTATTTGTACAAGGTTTAAAACAAATTAGAAAAATATCGATATTAGACGGAAAGAGTTTTGACGATAAAAAATCGTTTCCTTATCAAACCGTCTCTCCAGAGACTCAAGTTTTAGTTTTTGACGACGTTAAAAAGAATTTTGATTTTGAGAGCAAATTTAGTTTGGTTACTGAGGGAATGACTTTGGAGCGTAAAAACAAAGACGCTATTAAGTTAAAAGTTGAGGAAAGTCCTAAAATGGTTATCTCTACAAATTACGCAATCAAAGGAGAGGGCAATAGTCATGATCGTCGTCGATTTGAGATTGAGTTTGCACAATTTTACGGAAAGGCTTTGACACCTTACGATGAATTTAATCGACAACTATTTGACGACTGGGACGACGACGATTATAAGCGCTTTGATAATTATATGGTTTATTGTTTACAATCTTATTTAAAATTGGGACTTGTACCTCAAAACGCTAAAAATATTAAAATGCGTAAATTTATTGCTGAGACTTCAATGGAGTTTTTAGAGTGGGTTAAGGATATTGAAAACGTACCTCACAATCAAAGACTCGAAAAATCATTTTACTTTAATAATTTCACAACCGAATACCAGGATTATAAAAAATGGTTGACAAATAAAAAGTTTAATATTTGGATACAAAAGTATTGCAATTTTATAGGTGCAAAATACGACGACGGAAATACTAACGGGATGCGTTGGTTTATAATTATAACAAATGAAAATAAAATTGTCCAGGACGACGATATTGCATTTTAATTATGAAACTCAGAGACTATCAAATTAAAATCTCAGCTCAGGCGGCTGAGGTTTTGAATCACAAAAAAATCGTTTATTTAGCGATGGAGGTGAGAACAGGCAAAACTTTGACGGCTTTAAATACGGCAAAGATATTTGGAGCTAAAAAAGTTTTATTCCTAACTAAAAAGAAAGCTATCTCGTCAATCCAATGGGATTATGACAACTTTGGCTTTGACTTTGATTTAACAATTATAAACGATGAGAGTTTGCATTTAATTGAGGGAAACTTTGATTTGATTATACACGATGAGCATCACCGATTTGGAGCTTATCCAAAGCCGAATAAAGTCGCTCAGCTATTTAAAAAGCGTTATTCAAAATTGCCAATGATTTTCTTATCCGGAACGCCAACTCCAGAGAGTCACTCTCAATGGTTTAATCAATTTTGGGTTTCTGATTACTCTCCTTTTAAACAATATACCAACTTTTATAAGTGGGCGGTTGATTATGTGGACGTAAAAGAGAAACGCTTAGGCTATGCGGTGATAAAAGATTACAGCCAGGCCAAAGAGCAGCTAATACGAAGAATGACACAGCACTATATTATAACTTTTACACAGGCTCAAGCCGGATTTACGACCTCAGTTAACGAAATGATCCTCGAGTGTGAGATGCAACAGATAACAAATTTGATAATTAACAAGCTCAAAAAGAATTTAGTTGTTAAAAATACAGACGGCCAGGTCATTCTCGGAGATACCGGAGTTAAATTGATGCAGAAAATTCACCAACTAAGCTCAGGAACTTGTAAATTTGAGGATGGAACGTCAAAAGTAATTGATAAGAATAAGGCTTTTTTTATACATAACAAATTTAAAGGTATAAAAATTGCGATTTTTTATAAATTCAAAGAGGAATTTAACGCTTTGCTTTCAGTTTATGGAGATGGGTTGACAAATTGCGTTGAGGAGTTTGACAATAGCGACAAATGTATTGCGTTGCAAATCGTCTCCGGACGTGAGGGAATAAGTTTAAAAAATGCAAAGTATTTAGTTTATTATAATATCGATTTTAGTGCAACAAGTTACTGGCAATCTCGCGACAGATTGACGACAATGCAAAGGCAATCAAATGAAATCTTTTGGATATTTAGCAAAGGAGGGATCGAACTTGACATTTACAAAACGGTATTAAAGAAAAAAGATTATACACTAAAAATATTCAAAGAAAATGAACGTACTATCACTATTTAACGGAATGAATACAGGACGCCAAGCCTTAGAAAACGTTGGTATAAAAGTAAATAAATATTATAGCTCAGAAATTAA